>Ga0194124_10000422_pt1 | contig 65025 bp, 52 predicted proteins | sample TA2KigCas0mmetaG_FD_148605 | JGI IMG/M metagenome (GOLD analysis project Ga0194124, IMG submission 148605) | Freshwater microbial communities from Lake Tanganyika, Tanzania - TA2015031 Kigoma Deep Cast 0m | ecosystem: Environmental > Aquatic > Freshwater > Lake | place: Tanzania: Lake...
GGGCGTGGGTATGGTAGCCATCGTGGCTGCGGAGCAGGCGGACGCGGCGCTTCGATTTATCCGCAGCCAAAAGCACAAGGCGTGGCTCATTGGCGAAGTGGTGAAAGGCACCGGCGAAGCGCGGGTGCAGTAGCGGCATGGGGATTTCACAAAATCATCCCCTGGGATGATTTTGTGACCGTATTTCGTCTCAGCGGTTCAACTCTTCGGTGGCTCCGCGGTGGCCGGGGTGGGATTTCGGAAGAGTGCGAGGAAAACGAGCATAATGATGCCCGCGAAAATCGCGGGCTTGCCCCACAATTGTTTCCACTCGACGGCTTTGAGCTCGGCTTTTCGGGCAGCGGCCTTCTCTTCGGTAACCTTCTTTAACGAGGCTTCGAGGGCGGGTTTGCCAGCTGCGTCGGCCTTGGCGAGGGCTTCAGCGAGCTTGGCGGCTTCGGCGCCCTTCGCTGTCACTATGGCGGCCTGGGCCTTCGAAGCTTCGGTGGTATGTTGCGCTTCGATTTTCCCGGCGACCTGCGCGCCGACGAACATTCCTAGTCCAAGCGTGAACAACACCAGCATGCCTTGCGCTTGCGCGCGGATTTCCTTGGGCGCGACCTGGTCGGTGTAAATCTGGCCGGTGACGAAGAAGAAGTCATAGCAGATGCCATGGAGCAAAATGCCGCCGGTGATCATCCACGCGACTTCATCCGGCGCACCAAGGGCGAAAAGGCCGTAACGCGTGACCCACGCGAGCATGCCGACCGCGAGCATCCACTTCACACCGAGTCGTGCAAAGAAGAACGGCATGACCAGCATAAAGAAAATTTCCGACATCTGGCCGTAACTCATCGTCTGGCCGATGGGCAGGCCGCCCATTTCCACGATGCGGCTGGTGATCTGGTAATAGAAAGCCAGCGGAATGCAAATCAGCGTGGAGGAAATCATGAAGATGAGATAGCTGCGGTTGGTGAGCAGCAGCTTAAAGGCGTCCACGCCGAGGATTTGACCGATGTTGAGCGGGCCGCTAGCCGTCGGCGGCGTGTGCGGCAGCGCGAAGCTCAGAAGGCCCAGCAGCACGCCTGCACCTATGGCGAGGTGGAACATGCTCGCCGAGGTGTCAGCCTTAAGTTGCGTGAGCGTAAGACCCGCCGCGATCCAGCCAATGGTGCCGAGTACGCGGATGCCAGGAAATTCCTTTTCCGGGTTGGTCATGCACTTCATGGCGATGGTATTGGTCAGCGCAAGGGTCGGATAATAGGTGAGCATGTGCGCGAAGAACATGGTGTTGATCGCGCTAGGCGAGGGGTTTGCGCCGGTCATCAGCGTCGTGGCGTAATACATGAAACCTGCGCCTAGGAGGTGCATTACACCCATGACCACCTGCGCTGGGAAGAATCGGTCGGCAATCATTCCCACAAAAAACGGCGCAATCATGCCTGCGATTGGCCCGACCGAATACATAGTGCCGAAGTCCTCCGCCTTAAAGCCGATGGTCGAGAGATAGTTTGGCCCCGTCACATACCACGACCCCCAGATGAAAAACTGGAGGAACATCATGAGGGAAAGGAGCAGGCGGTTTTTTGCACTCATATATGAATCCTGTGACGCTAGGAAAACCACGAGAACTGGGCAAGCGTTGAAATCACTTACAGCGTGCAACTTTCAAAAGAAGCCAGCAGCCCAAAGGTTCCAAGTGAAGGCGGTGGCTTAGGTGCAACACAGCTGCCTTGCCCAAGTGCTTTACTCCACTACGCCACCCCAGTGTCCCGCCAACTTTGCGCTGGCCTGTCTGCCGGGAAATCGGAAGTCTCTGCTGCATGAAATTGCTGTGCACCGCCGCCTGCCTGGCCGCCCTGCTCGTGGGCTGCCAGAAGTCCTCCGACCAGCCCAGCGCGCCGAGTTCTGGCGGTGCGAAGGCCGACCCCGGCTTTGGCTCCGGCCCAGCCATCGGGCCGGGGAAGATGATTCTCCATCGCGGCAACGGATCCGAACCGCAGGATTTGGATCCACAGATTGTGACCGGCGTTCCGGAGCACATGATTCTGATGGGCCTGTTTGAGGGCCTCACGGACGAGGATCCGAAAGACTTGCACCCGGTGCCCGGCGTAGCCGAACGCTGGGAAATCTCGCCGGACCTGCTCACCTACACGTTCTTCCTCCGCAAGAACGCCAAATGGTCCAACGGCGAAGCCGTCACCGCACGCGACTTTTTCGAAGCTTACAAACGGATGCTGGAGCCCACGCTCGCCGCGCAATACGCTTACATGCACCACGTAGTAAAAAACGCGCAGGCTTACAACGAGGGCAAGCTGAAGGATTTTTCGCAGGTGGGCTACAAGGTGATTGATGACCACACGTTCCAAGTCACGCTCATCGGCCCGACGCCCTACTTCCTCTCGCTCATTAACCACACGTCTTGGATGCCCGTCCACCTGCCGACCATCGCCAAGCACGGCAAGCCCTACGAGCGCGGTGGCAAGTGGACACGCCCGGAGAACTTCGTCGGTAACGGCCCCTTCATGCTCGACCAATGGAAAGTCAACGAAGTCATCACCGTTAAGCGCAACCCGCACCATTGGGACGCGAAGACCGTGAAACTCGACGGCCTTGCCTTCTACCCCATCTCCAGTTCCGAGACCGAGGAGCGCATGTTCCGCGCGAATCAACTCCACGTCACCGACACCGTGCCGCTCTCGAAAATTCCCGGTTACCGGAAGAACCATCCCGAACTCATCCGCATCGAGCCCTACCTCTCGACCTACTTCTACCGCATCAACGTCACCAAGCCGCCGCTCAACGACAAGCGAGTCCGCCAGGCTCTCGCGCTCGCCATTGACCGCGCGGCCATCACCGAGAACATCCTCAAAGCCGGGCAAATCCCCGCATTCAACCTCACCCCGCCCGGTACCGCCGGCTACACCGCGCGCGGCAAGTTCAGCGGCGGTGTACCCGAGGCCAAAAAATTGCTGGCGGACGCCGGCTTCCCCGACGGCAAGGGTTTTCCCGCCATTGAACTCCTCTATAACACCTCGGAAGCCCACCGCATCGTCGCTGAGGCCATTCAGCAGATGTGGAAGAAAAGCCTCGGGATCGAGGCCAAGCTGCTGAACCAGGAGTGGAAGGTGTATTTGGACACGCAGCGGCAGTTGAACTATCAAATTTGCCGGGCCGGTTGGACGGGGGATTACGTGGATCCAAACACCTTCCTCGACATGTGGCTCACTGGCGGCGGTCAGAATGAAACCGGCTGGAGCAACCAAGAGTATGATCGCCTCATCGGCGAGGCTGCGCGCACCGCCGACGCCATCGCACGGCTTGAACTCTTTCAGAAAGCCGAGACTATTCTGATGGATGAATTGCCAATTATCCCGATCTATTTCTACACCCGCCAGCACCTCATCACACCCAAACTCAAGGGCTGGAACCCGACCTTGCTGGATCATCACCCTTACAAGTATCTAACCTTCGAATAAATGGCACCGAAGCGGCTTGCGCTGGCAGCCGTCCACCTCTCCGCATGAGTCATCACGGACTTCGCCCTGAGCATCTCGCCCTGACCCGGCGCGAACTGCTGTCCCGCTGCGGCATGGGCATGGGCGCGCTCGGGCTGGGCGCTCTGTTCGGCGAACTGGGCTTGAGTTCCGCGCGCGCAGAGGTAAACGCGCCTTCTCCCCTCGCACCGAAAGCCCCGCACTTCCCTGCCAAGGCCAAACGCATCATCCACATCTTCCTCAACGGCGGCCCGTCGCATGTGGACACGTTCGACCCGAAGCCCTCCCTCGACAAACACCATGGCAAAACCCTGCCCTACGAGCTGCGCACCGAGCGGCGCACCGGCACGGCATTCCGCTCGCCCTACAAGTTTCAGCCCTATGGCAAGAGCGGCCTTGAGGTCAGCGAAATTTTCGCCAAGACGGCGGAGAGCGCGGATGAACTGTGCGTCATCCGCTCGATGCACGCCGACGTGCCGAACCACGAACCGTCGCTGATGCTGCTCAACTGCGGCGACGCTCGTCTGCCGCGTCCGAGCATGGGCTCGTGGGTGACTTACGGCCTCGGCACCGAAAACCAGAACCTGCCCGGCTTCATCGCGATGTGCCCGGGTGGCTACCCGATCCAGGAGTCACAGAACTGGCAGTGCGCGTTTTTGCCCGGAGTTTTTCAAGGCACCTACATCAATACAGCCGAGACGCGGATTGAGCAGCTCATCGAGCACATCGCCAACAAACAGATTTCGCTGCCCGAGCAGCGCGCGCAGCTCGACTTTCTCCAACAGTTGAACCAGCGCCATGCGGCGGCCCGTGCGCGCGAGGCGCAGCTTGAGGCCCGCATCCAGTCCTTTGAGCTGGCCTATGGGATGCAGATGGAGGCAGCAGATGCCTTCGATGTGAGCAAGGAGCCGGCCCACATCCGCGCGATGTATGGCGAGGGCACGCAGGCGCGGCAAATCCTCACGGCGCGGCGGCTCATCGAGCGCGGCGTGCGCTTTGTGCAGCTTTGGCACGGCGCGGGCCAGCCGTGGGACAGCCACGACGACCTCGAAGTCCAGCATCGCCGGCTCGCCAAGGAATGCGACCAAGCCATCGGCGCGCTGCTTAAAGACTTGAAACAGCGTGGGCTACTCGATGAAACACTCGTCATTTGGTGTGGCGAATTTGGTCGCACCCCCACGGTGGAACTGCCCACACCTGGGTCGAACGCCGGTAAGATCAATGGCCGCGACCACAACCACCACGGCTTCACGACGTGGCTCGCCGGCGGCGGGGTGAAGGGTGGCACCATCTATGGCGCGACCGACGAGTTCGGTTTTAAGGCCGAGGTGAATCCCGTCCACGTCCACGATTTGCAGGCGACCATTCTGCACCTGCTCGGCTTCGACCATGAGCGGCTCACCTTCCGCCACGCCGGGCGCGACTTCCGCCTGACCGACATCCACGGCAACGTGGTCAAGGCGTTGCTCGCGTAAGTAGGTTCTCCCTACGCCGCGCCTCCCAAGTGCGGTGACACCACCGCTCGACACGCGGGAGTGTCACTCAAAGGTTACGGACTTAGCCAAAGGCTGGACGGCAAAGCGGACCATGAAAGACCGAATTCAACCGCCAATTTGCATAAGCAAACTTGGCATCCTCTTCGCCGTAGGGTAGCCGGGGCTATTGCGCTCGCCTTCATGGGCTTCCGCATCGTGCGAAGTCAGGGAAATGAGCTTTAGTTCACCAATGCCGCTTCTAAGAGTTTTTCCTTTTTCCTTTTTCCTTTCGCACCGCGCTTCCCTAAGCTCAGCCCGTGGCCCGTAAAGACAATGCTAACGAAAATGAGCCGCCGCCCATACGTGGCGAGGGAGGTATCATCGGTTTGGGGCTGCTCGCCGCCGCCGTGCTGCTATTGCTGGCGCAGTTCTCGTTCGACAAGCACGACGTGGCACTCAACACCGCCGTGCCCAACCCGGAAATCCACAACCTCATCGGCCGCGTGGGCGCACATGTGGCCAATGCGGGTTTCTTCGCCTTTGGGGCTGCCGCATATTTGCTCCCACCGCTGCTGCTGCTCATCGGCTTAGTGCCGTTCATGGGCCAACTCCAGCACCTGCGCCGCCGCTGGCCGTGGTGCATCGTGCTGCTGCTCTGTCTGGTCGGGCTATTTGACCTTTTCCCCGGCGCGTTCGGGCGCATCGTGCGCGCGATCAACTCTGGTTACGCAGGCGGCAGCATTGGCATGTGGCTGAACCAGTATCTCTTCAAGCACTTCCTTGGCACCGTCGGCGCGTCAGTGGTCTTCCTCACACTTTACGTCGTCGGCCTGATTTATCTCACCAACTTTGCCCTGCTCGACTGGGCCCGCAGCCTGTTCCTGCGCGGCGAGGATTCCGCTGTGAGCGGTGCCGCCGTGAGCGCGGAGGAACTCGCCCTGCAACGACGCGCAAAGGAGCTCGAGAAGGAAGCCAAACGCCTCCAAGAGGAAGTGGAGCGAGCGAACAAGGCAAAGTCGGCAAAAGTCGCACCCGCCGACCCACCTACCGAGCCGGAACGAACCGGCCCCGAACTCGGCGCGGATCTTCAGCCCGTGCCAGAGCCAAAAATCCGCGACCTCTCCGTACCCCAAGCCAAGCCCGGCGATATCGCTGTCAAGGTGCGGCGCAAGGAAAAGCCTGCCGAGACGCCGGCGGAAGATTTGAGCCCGAGCACCGCGGCCAAGCCCTCGCTGCAACGAGCCGACGACGCCATTATCATCAAGGCCGAGGAAGTCGCCGCTGCCACGACAGCAGACATTCTCGGCAACGACAACGAACTCCCGAAGAAGCCAGAGAAAGCCCCTAGGCCGGTAAAAGTTGAGCCGCTGGTCGAATCAACCAAAGCGGCGGAATCAGAGCCCGTCGCCCCCAGTGAGCCACTGGTTCACATCGCTGACGCGCTGGCCGTCGCGACCACTGAAGCTCCAAAGTCTGAGGAACCCAAGCTCACTGAACCCGCCACGCCTGCCCCGGCCATCTTGGACAATAGCGGTACTGCCCCGCGCCCGCGTCCCAAGCCGCAACCCAAAAAACCAAAGCCGATGACCGTTGCGAGCGTACCGCTCATTGGAAATTACCAAGTGCCGCCGCTCGATTTCCTCCAGCATCCAGACCTGACCGTGAAACCCACGGAGTCAAAGGAGGACTTGATGGCGAACGCGCAGTTGATGAAGAACACGCTTGCGCAGTTCGAAATCGAGGTGGCGATGGGCGACATCACCAAAGGCCCGACCATCACGCGTTACGAACTGCATCCTGCGCCCGGCGTGAAGCTGGAGAAAATTACCGCGCTCTCGAACAACATTGCCGCCGCACTTAAGGCCGAGCGCATCAACATCCTCGCCCCCGTGCCGGGCAAGTCCTCCGTCGGCATCGAGGTGCCCAACCGCGTGAAGACCAAGGTCATCATGCGCGACCTGCTCGAGTCTGAGGAGTGGAAGCACAGCAAAGCGCGCATCCCACTGGCGCTCGGCAAGGACGTTTACGGCACGCCGGTCATCGCCGACCTCGCGGACATGCCGCACGTGCTGATCGCTGGCAGCACCGGCTCGGGCAAATCCGTCTGCATCAACTCCATCGTCGCGTCGCTGCTCTACCGCTTCTCGCCGGACCAGCTTCGCTTCGTGATGATTGACCCGAAGGTCGTCGAGCTGCAGCAATACAACGCGTTGCCTCACCTCGTCGTCCCCGTCGTTACTGACCCGAAGAAGGTCATCCTTGCGCTGCGTTGGGTGGTCAATGAGATGGAAAAGCGGTACCAGATTTTTGCGCGCGTCGGCGTGCGCAACATCAAGTCCTTCAACGACCGTCCTAAGGACAAGCCGCTTCCGCAGGCCGAGCTGGAACTGCCGCTGATCACAAAAAAGGAAAAGGTGGAGGCCGGGGCGGATGGCTTCGCAGTGCAGATTGACGATCAGATTGTCGTGCCGCGCGATGAAGACATCATCATCCCCGAAAAACTTAGCTACATTGTCGTCATCATTGACGAGTTGGCCGACCTGATGCTCGTCGCACCCGCCGACGTGGAGATGTGCATCGCGCGCATCACGCAGATGGCGCGCGCCGCTGGCATCCATTGCATCGTCGCCACACAGCGCCCGTCTGTGGACGTCATCACCGGCGTCATCAAGGCCAACATCCCCGCGCGCATCGCTTTCCAGGTCGCGCAGAAGGTGGACAGCCGCACCATCCTGGACGCGATGGGCGCGGACAAATTGCTCGGCAAGGGTGACATGCTCTATCTCCCGCCCGGCTCGGCGAAACTCATTCGCGCGCAGGGCGTACTCATCACCGACGAGGAAATTAACCAATGCGTCGAGTTCATTGCCAAGCAGGGCAAACCCAGCTACGAGATGGAAATCCACAACGCGCTGCAAAAAGCTCCCAGCAGCGTCGCGCAGCCCTTCGACGCTGAGGAAGGTGAAGGCGAGGATGAGGTTCTCATCGAGCAATGCATCGAGGTTATCCGCAGCGAGCAGAAGGCCAGCGTCTCGCTCCTGCAACGCCGGCTCAAGATCGGCTACGGCCGGGCCGCCCGCATCATGGACGTGCTGGAAGAACGCGGTTACGTCGGCCCCAGCAAGGGCGCTGAGCCACGCGACATCCTCATTGACCTGGACGGCGAAGGCCACGACGGCGCGGGCCAGCAGGCGGTGTGAGAACCGCGCAGGCCGGTTGAACATTTGCCGCCCGCGGCAGTCAGCCCTCCCATGAAGAAACTTCTGTCCAGCCTCTTCGCTGCATTCGCGCTCACCCTGCCTGCCTTAGCCGCCGGGCCGACGTGGCTCACCGACCTGCCAAAAGCTCAGGCGCAGGCCAAGGCCGAGGGCAAGCTGGTGCTGCTCAACTTCACCGGCTCGGACTTCTGCTCGAGCTGCATCCGGCTGCACGACGAGGTTTTCCCGGGCAAAGAGTTCGCCGAATTCGCGCAGAAGCGGCTCGTGCTGATGGAGCTGGATTTCCCGCTAAAAAAGAAGCAGCCCGAGGCGTTGAAGCAAGCCAACGAGGCAATCCAGAAGCAGTTCAAGGTGGACGGTTTCCCGACGCTCATCCTGCTGGCGGCCGACGGCAAAAAGCTCGGGGAGGTGGAGATAGATCTTTTCGACGCGAAGGCAAAAGACCTCGTTGCGGCCATCGAGAAACTCGCGGCCAAAGCCAAATAAATTTCGTGGTTATGGGTGACACTACGGACCCGTGTCTCTTTTCCCCTAAAGAAATGGTGAGAGCAGGTGACCACGGCCGGATGAAGGTTGCAGCCGCCAAAGCAGGCGCACTGATTCGCGGCCTTTCAACACGCAGAATAATCACCGCCTGAGCTGCCGTGCTGGTGAAAAGCGCTCAGGCTTACTTCTTCGTTGGATTGGCCGGAGCCTTCGGGTTAGTCGGCGGAGCGTTTGTGCCGCGTGGGATCGTCACGTTGAAGCGCACTTGTTCGACCCGGCCGGCGGCGTGGTTCTTTTCGTTCACCGGCGAGTAGGCGATAATACCCACGAAAGTAATGGGAAACTGCGCGTTGGGCGCGATGACCACTGGCACTAGCGCCGTGAACGCGCTCTCATACACTGAGGCGGGCATCGGGTTGCCAGGGATCGTCTTTTGGCCTGGCGCAGAATACACCGGCGGAAACGAGCGCGCGGCGGGTGTTGTCCCGAGCTGCATTTGCGTGGGTGTAGCGCGGGCAACCGACGGACGGTTCGCGTGTAGATAATAGCCGGGCTGGACCTGGAAGCTGATCGTAAGGACGGCGTTACTGCCGGGCAGAGCGTGGCCGGCGGTTACCTTCGCGCTGTCAAAAGTAACGACCGTGTTCGCCCCCTGACCGAAGACCGAGGCTGAAGTGAAAGTGAGAAACGCCAGCAGGCCAAAAAGATTTTTCATAAGCCACCTGAATCGGTGATGAGACGTCGACTAGTTGCCTTTCTTCATTGGCCAGTTGGCCGCGACGAGCACCTTGTGACCACCGATGAGCGAATTAACATTTCGGTAGCCCATGCGTTGCGCGACCTCACACGTTAAAACAGAGCGAAACCCACCACCACAATACATGATGATCTCTGTGTCCAGATTAGGAAACCGCGCCTCAAGGTCGCGCTCCAGAATGCCCTTGCCCAAATGTTGCGCCTGCTCGGCGTGACCGGCCTGCCACTCGGTGTCCTCACGCACGTCGAGTAGCACGGCGCACGGGTTAGCAGCCAGGCGGGCGCGGACCTCCTCCAGAGTCAGTTCGCGCACTTGCCTCCGTGCCTCGTTGACGAGTTTGAGGAAGCCGGGCGAATGGTTCACGGCCGCACGCTACCCGTGGACGGCACGCGGGCAAGGAATTTCCCGGCACTTCACCGGTTCAGCCAGCGATATGCCATGCGCGCGTTGTCTGCGAAGAACTTCTCCAAGGCCGGCCGGCCCTTCGCACTAAAGTAATCGTGCGCGATGCCCTGCACGGTGGCGAGCGGTGCGAAGCGCGCGCTCACCGGCCAGTTGCTGCCATAGATGAGTCGGTCGGAACCAAAGGCGTTCCACGCAATGTCCAGCCACGGCCGGTAGAATTCCACATCGCGCGGGGCGTCGCCGTCGCGCTTGCCCGTGCCCTCGACGAGCGCGGAGACCTTCAGGAAGACCTGCGGGAACTTCGCGGCCGCTTCGAGGTCGCGCCGCCAGGGCTCAGAGACGTTCTTCCCATCGATGCGCGTATTGGCGAGATGGTTGATAACCACGCGCAACGCCGGCAGCACCCGGCCAAGCCGTGCCACTTCGGGCAGCAGCGTCGGTCCGCCGTTCACGTCAAGTTCAAGGTTCGCGTCCGCGAGGCGCTTGAGGTCGGCGACGAAGGCCGCGTCGCCCAAGCCCGTGCGCAGTGCGCCCTCGTTCACGCGGATGCCGCGATAGAGCGGGTTCGCTGCAAAGCGCTTCAAGTGAGCGGCAAACGCATTCTCGCCTGGCTTCAGGTTACCCACAAAGCCAACGATGAATTTCTCCTTTGCCGCAAGATCGAGAATCCACTGATTATCTTCAACGAGCGGACTGGCCTCGACGACGACAGTGGCGGTGACGGGCTGCGGCACCGGCTGTGCGCGGTAATCGGCGGGTAGCGTGGTGCGGTGCAACAGCGCATCACCCTTGCCTGGCCACGGCACGCCGCCGGGGCGCGTGGGGTCGTAGAAATGCGTGTGCGTGTCAATGATGGTGAGCGACGCGGCGGCGCGCGGCGCGGCGCAGGCAGCGGCAGACGCGAGGGTGGTGGCGGCGAGGAACTGGCGGCGGGTCGAGGACATTGGGAAAACGTTCAACGTCCAACGCTCAACTTTCAACGTTCAAATCAGAAGCCCGTGGTGAACGGGCGCCGTCCGGCTTTGGACGTTTCTTCCCTTTGCGCTGGGCACCCGCTCGCAGCCTAGTTTATTCCGGCGGGCCGCCGTTCCCAACCCACTGGTCGCGCCGGTGCTTCGCCGTCTCGAAAAACTCATCCATCGCCTTCGCGTCGCCCGCCTCCAGAGCGCGATGGAATTCCTGCAAGTCCTCAATGAACACACCAAGCGCACGAGCCAGGTGTTTGCGGTTGGCGAGGGCGATGTCCCGCCACATTTCCGGGGATCCGCTGGCAATGCGCGTAGTGTCACGGAATCCTGTGGCGCAAAGCGTAGGCTGCTCCTTAGGGTGCGCGGGGCTGAGGACATAGTTGGCCAGTTCAGCGGCGATGACATGCGGCAGGTGACTCGACCGCGCGACCAAGCTATCGTGTTGATCGGGCGAAAGCCGTAGCGGGCGACCGCCCAGCGCCGCCCAAAATTCCTCCATTGCCTTCACCGCCTTCGCGGGCGTCTTTGCGCCGGGCGTCACGATACAGACGGCTTGCTCAAACAAGTCCGCACTGGCTGCCGCCGGGCCGGTCTTCTCCGCGCCGGCCATCGGATGGCTGCCGACGAACTGCGCGCCAGCCTCGCTGAAAATCGCCTCCAGCTCCGCCACCAGCCCGCCCTTCACGCTGCCCACGTCGGTGACAAGCGCGCCGGGTTTGAGTGCGGGCGCGCACTGCTCCGCGAGCCCCCGCATCTGCGCGATGGGCGTGCAGAACACGACGAGGTCAGCGTCCTTCACCGCCACCAACAAGTCCGTCGTGGCGCGGTCCACCACACCAAGGCGCGCGCACTCGACGACGCTCGCCTCGCGGCGCACGTAGCCCTCGACGCGCCCGGCGAGCTTGCGCTGCTTGAGCGCCAGCCCCAGCGACCCGCCTAGCAGGCCGACGCCGACGAGGGTGACTTTCGGGAAATGCACGCGCAGATGATGCGGCGGAACCAGCGAACTTCAAACGCATTTTAGCTGCGCCGCTGGTCCGACAGGATAATCACCCATTGAGCACTTGGCTGACATCGTCCTTAGGCGCGAAGTTCCAGCAGGCTTGACAGGCGAATCTCATGCGGGAACGGTTTCTTTGGTTAGCTAAATGATGTATGAAGGGAACCAACTCCTCTCGCTGTAGCGCTGCTGCTTTCACCCTCATTGAATTGCTGGTGGTCATCGCGATCATCGCTATCTTGGCCGGGATGCTCCTGCCGGCCTTAGGCCAAGCGAAGGAGAAGGCCAAGGCGGTGCAGTCCATGAACAACGTCAAGCAGTTCGGTCTGTCGATGCTGCTCTACACCGGCAACTTTGGAGACAAACTGATGCCCTACGATGACCTCAACGGCATCAACAACCAGAATTTCTGGATCCCGCTGCTGCGCTCTAACTCTTCCCTCACCAGCGAAAAGGTGTGGCTCTGCCCGAGCACCCGGGCGAATCCCGCGTTGGGTGGTTTTCCAGTCAACTTTTCCGCTGCTCCCTCGGGCAATCCGTGGCCGGCATTCTCGGCTTGGTATGGCAGCGCGGCAAGTTTCATAGGCGGCACAACGGGCAGTTATTGCATTAACTCTTGGTATCAGCTCCGCACCAGCGGGAACAACAACAACAACTATTTCCGAAATGTCGAAGACGGGACGCCCGCCTCACAGCCACTTTTTTTAGATGGCGGCTGGGTGGACACATGGCCCAATTCCACCGACACTCCACCCGTGCGGGCTTTGTGGGGCGGCAACGGCGGCCAACTCGGCGTGGTGGGGGGGATGGCACGGGTTTGCATTTCACGGCACGGCCAGGGCGTTAATGCCATCATGATGGATGGTCACGCTGAATTCGTGAAGTTACCCAACCTTTGGGCGTTGAAATGGCATGCGCAATACACACCGCCTGCGGCACTCCCGGTGGTTCCCCAGTGACGACTTACTGCTTTACGGCGGTCACCTGTTTCTTGTTCGCATCAATCACGTAACGAAAACCCGGAGGAGGAGGAGGCACGGCGCCGTAGGTCTTAATGCTTTCCAACTCCTTAACCGTGGTGGGCAGGCGTTTGTTAGCCGCCACATATTCTTGCAGCATCATAGTCAGCACGGCTGCGTTAGAAGCCGCCATCTCCGCCGCGTTGCCCGGATTAGCGGGCGTGCCTTCCGGCGCGGCACCGAGTGCGGGAGCCGGGGGCAGCGGTGGGGGCAGCGGCGTGGGGGCCTGCTTCCGGCAGCCAGCGGGGATCATGGTCAACGCGGCGAGCAGGACGGGCAGGAGTGTTTTCACGGTGAAAACTAGGCCGCACCGCAAGCGGGCGGGCAAGCTGATTCTCAACCCGCCTCGCCACTTTCAGCTTTGCACCCCGCTTTCTGCCGGGCATAACGCGCCGCCATGCATTCGTTTCGCTATGTCGGGAAAGAGTTGAGTTGTGAGGGCGTCTCCATCGCGTCGCTCGTGAAGCGGCACGGGACGCCGCTTTATGTGTATTCGCAGGCCACGCTGGCGGACCATTTCGGCAAGCTGGACGCCGCCCTCGCGCCGCTGGATCACCTGATCTGCTACGCCATGAAGGCCAACTCCAACCAAGCCGTCATGCGCGTGCTCGCCAACGCCGGTGGCGGCTTTGACACCGTAAGCGAGGGCGAACTACGCCGCGTCATCGCCGCCGGCGGTGACCCGGCCAAGTGTGTCTTCGCCGGCGTGGGCAAGACGGAGGCCGAGATCGCGTTCGCGCTGAAGGCCGGGATTTACTGCTTCAACTGCGAGTCCGAGCCGGAGTTGCGGCGGATCAACCAAGTGGCCGCGCGGCTGAAGAAAATCGCCCCCGTGGCCGTGCGCGTGAACCCGAACGTGGATGCCGGCACGCACGCGAAGATCACCACCGGCACTTACGAGAACAAGTTCGGCATCGCCTTCGAAGAGGTCGAGGGCGTCTATGCCCGCGCGGCAAAGCTCAAGCACCTTCGGCTGCGCGGCATCCAGACGCACATCGGCTCACAGCTCACCAGCGTAAAGCCGTTCGAGGCGGCCGTGAGGAAGCTGCTGCCGCTCGTTGCCCGGCTGAAGGCGAAATACCACTTTGAGTTTTTTAGCATCGGCGGCGGCCTCGGCATCATCTACAACCCTGCGCTTGCCAGCGGCAACGCCAAGTGGTGGAGCTCCGGCGCCGCAGGGGACATCCTCACGCCCGCCAGTTATGCCGCGCGGCTCGTACCGCTGCTTCAACCTCTTGGGCTGCGCATTCTCATCGAGCCGGGTCGTTTCATCGTTGGTAACGCCGGCGCGCTCGTCACCCGCGTCGAGTATGTGAAGCGCACCGGCAAAAAGAACTTCGTCATCGTGGACGCCGCGATGAACGATCTCATCCGCCCCGCATTCTACGACAGCTACCACGAGATCGTCCCGCTCACGAAGAAAGCGGGCACACCTGTCAGCTCCGACGTGGTCGGGCCGATTTGCGAGAGCGGCGACTACTTCTGCAAGGACCGGTCGCTGCCGAAGGTGGGCGAAGGCGACTGCCTCGCGCTCTTGAGCGCCGGCGCCTACGGCTCGGTGATGGGTTCGAACTACAACTCCCGCTCCCTGCCAACCGAGGTGCTAGTCAACGGCACGAAGTCCGCCGTGGTCCGCTCGCGCCAGAAGCTCGAAGACATCTGGACCAACGAAAGCGTGCCGGCGTGGCTCAAACACTGAGGCCGCGCGGCTGGACGGCCGGACTAAATCGCAAGCTTTGGCGGCTCACCGCTGGCACTTGGCACCTCACCAACGCCGGTGGCACGGCGTAAGTGCGTGGCCAGCCAAAGCAGTTCATCATTGGAGAGTTGGACAAAGAAACCTTGCTTGCTTCCCTCTTTGTCGTAAATCCGCAATTCCTGAACTGACACGTTGTTGGCGACAATTCCGCTGTCATCCATCGCAATGGTGTCCAATTCGGAGACGCTGCGTTTGAAGGTCGTCGTGCGAAAAAGCGAGCGCTGAACGATGATTAACTCTTCCCTCGTGGCGCGGATGCTAGCCCTGCGCCGCATCTGATTCACGGCGATGGTCAGTAACGCGACGCAAATTGCCAAGTGGCTCCCCACGATGGTTGCGATGATCCATCCTTCTCCCTGGCCCGAGCTCTTACCTCTAGACACGAAGCCCATAAAAGCGACGAAGATGCCGACTAGGGTCAGCCAAATGACGGCGAAACTCAGCAATCCACGTGCGGTGCGAAAACCTTGAGGGGGGATCAGCACCACCAAACCGCCGGCCTGTTCGGTCACTTGTATGTTTGTCCCGGTAGGTCGGTCAACGCGGTCCCCGTGCACGATAATCCTCCTCGGTGGACCGCTTACTTCGCCGGGTAATGGTTGATCCTCGTGCCGGTAATACGCGCGTTCCTGTCCAAGGGTGCTGACCGCCAGCGGGGCCGCGCCAGTTTGCAGGGCGATGTCCGCGGCCAGACGGGCAGCCAGTGCCTCAACCCACGCGCGCGGATAGCCCAAGAGAATAAAGCGCGGCTTTCCGGCCCCGACTACGGCGCATAAGGTGGCCACATTGGACATGGGGCCGGATATGATGGGGTGGTTGTTGTATAACGGGCCTTGTGTCCACAGCTTGAAGTGTTGAATGTCTTTCGTGGAAATGCGGCGCGTCCACCAAAACGGCCCGCCCCGCTCACGAGTGATGAGTTCGCCGGGCCGGACTTCGAGTTCGCACCGGCCACGCCATGCGAACACGCCCAGTCCGATGATGCCCAACCCAGCGGCGAGAAACGGCAGACCGAACAACGCGAACACCACATTGAACGCGCCGGCCGGGCCCTTGAACGACCCGCTCAACACGCCGAGAATCCAAAAGAGCGCAAACCCGCCGAAGACGCAGCCAAACCCGATGAAGAAGACCGCAAACAGCTTGAGCGGCCCCGTCTCGCGCGGGGGCAAGAGGTAAGATGTACCGTGGCGACTTTGCTCTACGCGGATTTCAGTAGGCAGCGCCGAACTCATGGCCGGAAATCATCTAACCTCGACAGCCGCAAAGGTAAAGAGGATTGCAGGAAATGAGCGAGCGCATAAGATCCCGCCCATGTCCAAAGCCCACATAGCAATGAAACTCACCACCCTCCTTCCCCGCCCAATCCGCTTAGCCCTGTTAACCGCCTCGCTGGCCACGCTCGTCGGCGCAGCTGAACCCGACTGGGTGACCTATGCGCCCAAGGCCGGGCCGGGCCAAGGCAAGCATATCGTCTTCCTCACCGGCGATGAGGAGTATCGCAGCGAAGAGGGCCTGCCGATGCTCGCCAAGATTCTCAGCCAGCGGCACGGCTTCAAATGCTCCGTGCTCTTCTCCGTGGATGCGGACGGCACCATCAACCCCGACGCCGGCGGCAGCCTCTCGCACCCTGAGGCGCTGGATTCAGCGGACGCCATCGTGATGCTCCTGCGCTTCCGCCACTGGAACGACGACGCGAACAAGAAGTTTGAGGCGGCCGTGAATCGCGGCGTGCCTCTCATCGCGCTGCGCACCAGCACGCACGCCTTCAGTGGACTTAAGGGGCCTTACGAGAAGTGGAACTGGGGCAACAAGGGTGGCTTTGGTAAACAAGTCTTGGGCGAGACGTGGATCTCCCACTGGGGGCGCCACAAAGTTGAGGCCATGCTAGGCGTCATCGAGCCGGGCGCAGAGAATCATCCCATTCTCAAGGGCACCGGCCAGATCTTCGCTGATTCCGACACCTACGAAGCCTACCCGCCTGCAGATGCGAAAATCCTCGTGCGCGGCCAAGTGCTCAAGGGCATGAAGCCTACCGACCCGCCCGCCGACTACATCAAGAAGCGCGCGAGTGACAAGCAGGAGCAACCGGTGAACAGCCCGATGATGCCCGTCGCCTGGACGCGCGAACTAAAAAACGACGCCGGCAAGGTGAACAAGATTTTTACCACCACGATGGGCGCCGCCACGGACCTCCAAAGTGAAGGCACGCGCCGACTGGTGGTAAATGCGGTCTTTTGGGGCTTGAGCCTCGAAGTCCCAGCCAAGAGCAACGTGGAATATGTCGGCGAATACAATCCCACTATGTATTCCTTCAAAGGGTACAAAAAGGGAGTAAAGCCATCCGACCACAAACTCTGAGCGCGGAGTTCTGCCTGTAGGACGATTTGACAAAATACTGAAGTTGTCGCCCGCCTCGCCGCGCGCCTGCGAGCGTGGTGGCCCGTGATGGCGAGCGGTAAATTTCTAATGAGTAAAAGAAATGGGCATGTGAGACGCATCCGGCTTATAAAAGCTCGTCTCCCATGGTTTTTTCCATGAACTTCTTCGTCCTTTTCTCACCGCGGCTTATGCGGCGGAGCTGGCCGGTCCTCGAAGTCGCCGCCCTCGTCTTCGCCCTCGAACTCACCGGCATCAGCAGTCAACTCCCCGCTTCGGAAGGAGACGACGTGAGGACTCTCACTTTTCTCCAGACCTTTAGCGCAAACCCCAAAACTTCTATTTCTGGCCAGAGCCTCGTCACCCCAGCTCCTAAACCAATTCAACTAGTCGCAGCGACGGCGAAGGACATCCGCCTGCCCGTCCCAAATCCTTATTACAAAACCAACTCCCAAGTTCCTTTTCTCACGCATTCCAGCCCAGGCGCGCAGCGCATCAACCGTAAGCTGGAGGAAATCGTGCTGCCAGAGGTTCACTTCGACGCCGTGCCGCTGGTGAACGTGGTGCAGCGGCTCATCGAGGACGCGAAGAAGTTCGACCCCGAGCCGGACCCAGCCAAGAAGGGCTTGAACTTCCTGATCAACGATGTCGTGCCGGCTGTCCCGTTGCTCGATGCCGCCGGCAACCCGGTGCCCGGCGCGCGGCCGGTGGCCTTGAGCGAGGGCCTCGTACGCGTGACTCAGCCGCTCAAGAACCTAACGCTGCGACAGGCGCTGGATGTCATCTGCAAGACCGCCGAGTTGCCTACGCAGTTCACCGTGGAGGAATACACCATTGCCTTCATCCCGCGCGGGCCGGTGGCCTACTTCTCCCGCACCTTCCGCGTGAGTCCAGATGCGTTCATCCAAGGCTTGCAGGGCGTGGTGGGAAATCCCGTGCTTGGCGTTACGCCGACCGGCGGCAACGCGCTCGTTGGCGCCGTCCAAAATCAGCCCGCCGCAACTGTGCGCGTAACGGTGCCCGCCACCGTCCCGGCCACACAAACCCGCACACCGGATGCCAACGCACTCGTCCGGCAGTTCTTCCAAAGCGCCGGGGTCACCGCCCTCGGCGCGACAAACAGCGGCGCACGAGTGACGTTCAATCCTGAGAGCGGCCTGCTCGTCGTCCGCGCTACTTCGAACGACCTGCGCCTGATCGAGGAGGCGATCAAGAAAGTGCAGTTAGGCACCGCAAACGTGAAGAATATAGTTTCACCGAGCAGTTCTGTCGCTGGCACGAACGCGCGGCCTCCTCACGTCATTCCCTACTAGGCAGATCGAGCTGCTCGCCGGGTGGGAGTTCGTCGTAACCCTGAAAGTGCTCGGGGCGCAGCGGGGAGGTAATAACTTGTTCCTCATCGAGCCATTTGCCGAGGTCGAGAAGCCGACAGCGCCTCGAGCAGAATGGGCCGAACGGCGCGGCGAACCAATCGCCAGCCCGCTGGCACGACGGGCATTGGATGGGCATTGTGCGGGCCACGGAGAGGGATTGGCGTAGTGGAGGCGGCAGTGGTGTGAAATCTGAAAGGCTGCTGCACAATTCTCCAGTTCACCCCCACTCTGTCACGACGCAGTGCGCTGGCTAGGCGGGTGACCCGTTCTTAACCAACCACACGCCGTCTTCACCGTCGGACTCCTTGAGCTTCACGTTGATGCGCTCGTTAGCGCGTGTGGGGATGTTTTTGCCGACAAAGTCTGCCTTGATGGGTAGGTCGCGGTGGCCGCGGTCCACGAGTACAGCAAGCTGGACGCGGCGCGGGCGGCCAAAGTCGCTGAGAGCATCGAGCGCGGCGCGTGTGGTCCGGCCGCTGAAAAGCACATCGTCTACGAGCACGACGGTCCGACCGGTGATGTCGCCCGGGATCTGCGTGGGGTGGACGGTGGGCGCGGGCTGATGGGCGAGGTCGTCGCGGTGCATGCTCACGTCGAGTGTGCCGCAGGGCACGGACTGGCCCCAAAGATCGCCAAGGGTCTGGGCAAGCCGACGGGCCAGATGCACGCCGCCCGTCTGCACGCCGACCAAGACAACTTCTCCGCCTGACTCATTGCGCTCGACGATTTCGTGGGCAATGCGAGTGAGCGCGCGGGAAAGCGCGGCGGGGTTGAGTAGAAGCGAGTCAGGCATGGGAAAGAGGAACCGGAAACCGGCGGCGGTGCGGCCGGCGGGAATCAACTCTGGCCCGGGGCGTGGCGGGATTTACGCCACTTGGCGCGGTGCTTGACGATCCAGTCAGTTAGGGCGCGCTCGAAGCCAATATCGTGATGGGCTTTCTCTGACTCAATCCATTTATGTTTCATGATTTCCTCGCGCTCGGCGAGGAATTCGCGGTAGAGCGACGAGTTTTTTACCCACTCGTCGTCGCCGCCCGGTTGGCCAGGGGAGTTGGACATAACAGCCACGATTACCACTTAGCGATCGTTCCTCAATGTAACAGCAAGCCAAAGCGTGACAATCCGTTTTTCAACCGCGAAATCCTTGCGGCTGGTCGGGGTGAATAACGTGTGAACGGCTGCGGACAAGTTTTCGCGTTCCAAGTTTGCGCGGACGCAGGGTTTGGCGTCTCCTCTTCCCGTGATCGATTCCTTAGAGCTGACCAGCGAGCCGCCCGCACCCGACCTCAAGCGCACGCGCCGCCGAAAGGACGCGGCCATTGACCTGTCCAAGATTGACCGCCTGCCGCCGCACAGCGTCGAGGCCGAACAGGGGGTGCTGGGTTGTATGCTGCTAGCTCCAAGCGAGGCTATCAGCGTATGCATTGAAAAGTTCAAGTCCCGCCGGGATGACCTTGCCGTCGCCCCGCCAGCTCGGCGGGATGGGCCACCGGCCAGTCCACACGCCGGCGCTTCAGCTGCCTTTTACGATCTGCGTCACCAGGCGCTCTACGAGACGCTCGTGGAAATGTATGACGCCAAGCAAGCCGTGGACCTCATCACTGTGCGCCAGCGGCTCAAAGATAAGGGTCAGCTCGACGCCATTGGGGGCGTGGCCTACCTCACCGCGCTCGTGGACGCCACGCCCTCGCCCGCGAATCTGCCCTTCTACGCGGACATCGTTGTTGAGAAGCACCTGCTCCGCCGGATGATCCAGACCTGCTCCAGCGTCATCGGACGTATCTACGACGAGGAACAGCAGGGCGACGTTGAGTCGCTGCTCGACGAGGTCGAGAAGGAAGTCCTCCACATCAGCGAGGAGCGTGAAGAACCCGTCAACCTAGCAATCAAGGAACTGGTCAAGAAGGCGATCCTGCAAATTCAAGACATGCACGAGCGGCAAGGCCAAACCACCGGCTTGTCTACCGGCTTTACCGACCTCGACAAGATGACTACGGGATTGCACCCCGGTGAAATGATCGTCATCGCCGCTCGCCCGTCAGTCGGAAAGACCTCCCTCGCGATGAACATCGCTGAGCACGTCGCGCTGGATCTCAAGCTGCCGGTCGGCGTGTTTAGCCTCGAAATGTCCGCTGAGTCTCTCGTGCTGCGCATGCTTTGCTCACGCGCCCGCGTGAACCTGCGCGACGTCCGTAAAGGTTTCATGGTCGATCGCGACTTTCCCAAGCTGACAAACGTGTCTGGCAAGATGGCTGGGGCGCCGTTATTCATTGATGACACTGCCGGTCTCAGCATCCTCCAACTCCGCGCCAAGGCCCGTCGGATGCACCAGCAGCAGGGTATCAAGCTCCTCGTCGTTGACTACCTCCAACTCCTGCGCAGCACGGCCAAGCGCGCCGAGAACCGCCAGCAGGAAATCGCCGACATTTCTCAAGGCATCAAGGCGCTAGCCAAAGAGCTAAAAATACCGGTGATCGTGCTGGCTCAGGTTAATCGCGAGTCGGAAAAACGAAGTCCGGGAGAAAAACCCAAGCTCTCCGACCTCCGCGAGTCCGGCAGCATCGAGCAGGACGCGGACTTTGTTGGACTCCTTTACCGGCCCAAAGCCAACGCCGAAGGAGACGAAGACGCAGAAGCAAAGCCCAACTACGACGCCGAGCCGATCAATCTGCTGATTGCCAAACAGCGCAACGGACCTGCTAATGAGGACGTTAAACTCACATTCATGAAGTGCTACACGCGTTTCGAGTCAGCAGCGCGAGTAGATGCTGAAGATATCCCACAAGGTTGAAGTGAGTGGACCATCACTGGTCGATTATCCATGCGGCCCGACTGGCGACTTGCACCTCATCTTACTGAGGGGCTTTACCCGTTACGAAAGCGCTGCCAAGGTCTCAAACGGAGACGTTCCGAGCGAATAAACGGTGGTTCCAGCCAACCGCTCGCGCTGAACCATCGCTTGACCTTTTGCCGCCGCCCGGCATAGTCCCCGGCCCGGCAGATTCCCGCACCCGGTGACCGCCCGCCTTTCCGTTGGCTTCTGCTCGTGGGCTGGTCACCAGTTAAATGGACACGCCGGCATTAGCTTTTGATATGCAGCACATCCGCAACATTGCCATCATCGCGCACGTGGACCACGGCAAGACCACGCTCGTGGATTGCCTCCTCAAACAGTCCGGCACCTTCCGCGCCAACCAAGTTGAGACGCAGACTGAGCGCCTGATGGACTCGATGGATCTCGAACGCGAGAAGGGCATCACCATTCGCGCGAAGAACGCTGCTTTTAAATACAAGAACTACCACGTCAACATTGTAGACACCCCGGGCCATGCGGACTTCGGCGGCGAGGTCGAGCGCATCATGAACATGATTGACGGCGTTTTGCTGGTGGTGGACTCCGCCGAAGGTCCACAGGCGCAGACTCGCTTCGTGCTGCGCAAAGCACTTGAGGCAGGCGCCAAGCCCATCGTCGTCATCAACAAAATCGACCGCGAGAACGCCAACCCAAAGCAGGTGCTCGACCAAGTATTCGAGTTGTTCATATCACTCAACGCGACGGACGAGCAACTCGACTTCCCGTTCATTTACTGTTCGGCCAAGGCCGGCTACGCGAAGACTGAGTTGGAACACGTTTCGGGCACGATGGAGCCGCTTTTTGACGCCATCGTTAAGCATATCCCTCCGCCGCGCGCACATGCGGGTGAGGGCTTTCAAGTGCTCGTGGCCAACCTCGACTATTCGGATTACCTCGGGCGCATCGCCTTTGGCAAAATCTACGAGGGCAAGGTTAAGGTCGGCGATCCGGCTATCTGCCGACATGGCAATGGCACGATCTCAAAGAACAAAATTACCGCCATCTACCACTTCGAGGGCATGAAACGTATCGAGGTGCCCGAGGCTCATGCCGGCGATATCGTCGGGCTCACCGGCTTCGAGGACGTGTTCATTGGCGAGACGATCTGCGATAGTGAGACTCGGCCTGCGCTGCCATACATCCCGATTGACCCGCCCACAATTCAAATGGAGTTTGCCGTGAACGACGGCCCGCTGGCTGGACAGGACGGCAAACTGGTCACCGCCCGCCACCTCTGGGAGCGGCTGGTTAAAGAAACCCGCACCAACGTCGCGCTGCGCATCGCTCAAACCAGCGACCCGAAAGTCTTCGCCGTCTCTGGGCGCGGCGAGATGCAGATCGCCATCCTGGTCGAGCAGATGCGACGCGAGGGCCACGAAGTACTCGTCTCGCGCCCCGAGGTGCTGTGGAAGAAGGACGCTGCCAACAATCCGCTCGAACCCATCGAGAAACTGTTCGTCGAAATTCCGAACGAGAACCTTGGCTCAGTCATGGAGAACCTCTCCTTTCGAAAAGCCGAGATTACGAACATGAGCCATCACGGCAGCCAGGTAACCATCGAGGCGCTTATTCCCATGCGCGGCCTCATTGGCTTTGAGACCGACCTTGTTAATCAGACCAAGGGCATGGGCGTGATGAGCCACCTTTTTCACGAGTACGGCGCTGACCGCGGCGAAATTGCCGCGCGCAAGAATGGCTCGCTCGTTTCCATGGATGCAGGTGAGGCCACTAGCTATGCGTTGAACATGATCCAAGAGCGTGGCCGGTTGATGATCGAGCCGGGCGACCAGATCTACGTGGGCATGATCGTTGGTGAGAACGCGCGCGACAACGACTTACCGGTCAACCCGGTGAAGGAGAAGAAACTTACCAATATGAGGTCGCAGGGCGACGGTAAGGGCATCCAACTCAACGCTCCGATGAAGCTCTCGCTCGAACGCGCGTTGGAATACATTGATGTGGACGAATACGTGGAAGCCACTCCCAAGAACTTGCGTTTGCGCAAGAAACTTCTCGACGAGAACCAGCGCAAGCGCTCCGAGAAGTCACGCTCCATTAAGTTTGTGGAATAGGTTTCCTCGACCATCGCGGCGGTCGCTGATCGCTACAACAGCCCGCGCTCTTCCAACTCCTCCTCGTTTAAGCCGAGGTAATGTCCTAGCTCATGGATGAAGGTCACGTGGACTTCGTCGAGATAGGTTTCCTCGTCACCGCCGGCCAGCTCCCAAAGGTTTTCCAGAAAGAGAAAAATCTGGGGTGGCAACGGGGATGGCCCGCCTTCCCCATCGGGAAACGCCTCGCCCACGAACAGGCCGAGCGTATCTTGCTGCACTAGCTCGTCGAGCATGTCCGCGCTGGGCACCCGCTCATAAACGACTGGCAGCGGCGCGGCGCGCTCGCGCAACTCGGGCGGCAGGTCAGCGATGGTGGCGTGCACTTCCTGCTGCGCCAGGGCGAGGAGTTGGTTCCAGTTAACGGTCACGGCCATGCGGAGAGCGTTAAAATCAAGCCGGACGATGGGGAATTCTCACCTACGCATGGAGGCGGATGCAGCTATTGGTTCTGCCTCGTCCTGCCGCGCGACTTGGTGAACTGCTCGAGCACCTTTGGATTCTGCTCGAAGAACTTCGTAAGGTCGGCCAGGCACGCCACGGTATCCGGGCTAAGGTGATGCTCAATGCCCTCGATGTCTGCCTGCTGCGTCTCGGCGGCGAGGCCGAAGAGGGAAAAGAAACGCGAAAGCGTGGCGTGGCGTTGCTGGATGCGGTGGGCGACGGCACGGCCCTTGTCCGTGAGAATAAGGCCGCGGTACTTCTCGTAGTTGATATAGCCTTGCTCTGCGAGCTTCTGCACCATGCTGGTGACACTGGCCTGCTTGACTTTGAGCGAGGAGGCGATATCCACCACGCGCGCGTAACCCTTGCCCTCCATGAGTTCCTGAATGCGCTCGAGGTAATCTTCGGCGCTCTGGCTGGGGTGCGTGGGCGTGGGAACGATCCGCATTGCTTGCGGCGCAAATAATCACGGGAGCGCAGGAAAGGAAAGCACAAGTTCACCCGCAGCGCAGCAGGCGAACCTTTGACACCTTGGCGCGGCTTGGTAACTTCAGCCCTCGTCGTCCGCTGTCATGGCTAGGCTTATCATCCTCTCCGGTGCGCGTCGGGGGCAGCGCTTTGAGCTGCCGCCCGGAATCATGACTATCGGCCGTTCCGCTGGGAACTCCATCGCCCTCGCGGACGAATCCGTCGCCAGCCAGCACTTGCTGCTCTCAATTGATCCTGAAGGCTGCCGCATCAAAGACCGCAGCGGCGGCGGCACGGCGGTCAACGGCAGCTACGTCATCACTGCCTCGCTCAAGGAAGGCGACGTGATCAAACTCGGGGATATCGAGTTGCGTTTCGAGGAGGGCACGCCGATCCCGAAGCCTGCGCCCAGCCAGATCACCAAGCCCACACCCGGCAGGCAGGCTGCAAAAGCCAAACGCGAGGGACCGCGCTTCGAGGACGTATTGCGCGAGCAGCAAACGCAGAAGAAGATCAGGCTGTTCGAAATCGAGCTGGGGCCAATTCTCTTGTGGAGCGGCATGGTGGCCTTATGCGCCGTTGGCATTTGGGCAGCCTTCAATACCAAGCCCCCGCCGCCAAAGAAAACCAAACAGGTTAAGTACGGCACGCTGCCCGGCATGGCCCCACCTGGCCAGCCTGCCACCACGAACGTAACAGACGCACCGGAAACGGATGTATCGCCAAAGTTGGATCCCAGGCCCGGCTTTACACTGGCGAACGAGCCGCCGCCCTTGCCCTACACGCTGCCCGTGGGCGCGGCCAAGCCAGACGCCAGCACGGGGCGCGTTTACTCAACCTCGCAGGGCGGCGCGCAGGCGGCGGTGGACGCCGCACAACCAGGCGACGCCGTGGTCTTTGACAGCCCCGAGGGTAGTGTGACTGTACGCCGGCCGCTGCGCGACGTGCAGTTTATCGGCGGCACGGCAGCTTGGAAAATCGAGGCCAACCTGACCGACTGCCAATTCTTCTGGCACCGGCCTACAGCAATGTTGCAAACGGCCGGCAAGCTGGAGAGGTGCGCGTTTTATCAGTCGCACGGTCCGGCCACACACCTGATCCACGCAGATGCAGTGACGTTTTACCATGCTGGCCGTAGGTTAGACCCTGGCGACAAGCAAGTCATCGGCGGGCTGCCGCAGCTTTGGCTGCGTGGCTTCGTCCGCGGCGTGACCGTCCATAAGCCCATTATCACCCCGGCCAGCGAAGAGCGGCGCTGGGACATGGACTGGCCGCCAGTCGTGCGCGTGGACGCCGAGGATTTGGCCGCGCACGGACACAACACCTATATCCTCAGCCCACATGTGCGCGGGCAGACGGCTTGGACACCCTTCCACGTCGCACGAGCCACTGGGTTGACCGTCGCACAGCTTACATCAGAGGGGGGTATTTGGGCGGATCCACTCTTAGAGTTGGACTATGGAATTGATTGCGCCTTGGTGGGAACGGCCTTAGCCGGGCAAGGCGAAGCGTCCAACGCCGGCTACCTACGCCAGCCGGAAAAGCTCCAATACGCCGGCCGCGAGGAGTGGGGCCACAACCACGCCAACGCGCCCTTCCGCGGGGCAGCCATTTACTTTGGCGGCCAGCGCAACCGCATCATCGGCCATGGCGACTTCCGCCCGTGGAGCGCAGGCCGGCGCGCGGCTTTGCCGGGCCTGCACTACGCCGACGGTATCGTGGCGCGCGACCCGTTTCTCCAAGAATGGTCGGCGGAGCACGGCGGGTTGAACGCGAATTTCGCCGAGCCGAAGAACATCTTTCGCGTGCAGTGGCGCGGGCCTGCGCCGGTCTTCAGCACCAGTTCACCCGAAGCGAAACAGCGCTTTCCCATCTTAGGTGCGAATCTCGCCCAGCCCGTATTGGTGCCATTGCGCGACCTACGAGCGCCGCCGCCATCCCTATTGGGTAGACGCTTCTCCGACCTTACCGGCCAGCCCGGTGCCGCCATCGAGCGAGCGCTGGCAACGGGAGAAAACGTCTTCCTCGGCCCGGGCGAATATGAATTGGCTGGGTCCATCACCAATGGACTGGTTTTCGGTGCGGGCATGGAGCGGACGGTGCTGCGCTGGCCGACGAACGTGGATTGCGCGCAGCGCGACTGCAAGGGCCTGCTCAATCTCACCTTGCGCGGTGGCCGCTACGGCTACAACTCGCAAGCCGGTGAGGGCGGGCCGCCCAGTACCAACACCGCGTTGTTACTGCGGGTCCGCTTTGATGGCCAGACAAAGGCGGGTGTGAACCTCCAATCGGCGGTGGACCAGTGCTACCAAGACTGCGAGTTTATCAACGGCCGCGTCGGCTTCACGCACGGGCACGACCGAACGCGTGGATCCGGCGGAGCGGCAAACATCACGCGCCTGAGCCTGTTAAATTGCTCCTTCCGCAATCTCTCCGAGCGGGCCGTTGACCTCCGACCCGGTGCGGCGCGGACCGGCGTGGTGGGCATTCACAACTGCGCGTTTGAGGATATCGCGGACACGGCAGTGCGGCTTTTGGGCGGCGAGTCGCAACTCGTGCAAAACTGTGTTTTCCGTCGTGTAGGCCGGGAGACTTCGACCAACGCCGTCGTCGAGACGCTCGGTTCTGGCGCGGTGGTGTTGAGCCAGCTTGATATTGAGAACAAGGAGTTTCCCGGCAGCCCCGTAGGTATACTAGTGAGCGGGCGGGTGACGGTTTCGCATGGGCGTGTGCACGGCACGCAACGCGCACTGGTATCGCGCGTGCCGCTAATAGTTGATCATCTCGACGCGCCAGACGGCAATTACGAGCTGCCTTACGGCAGCTTCGTGACAACCTCTACCTTCCGCAACGGCGATTTGAAAAAAGGCGCGATGCTCGTCCGCGAACAAGGCCAACCGCAGAGCGTTTCCTTGCAGGCCAGCGTGCAGCCACTGGATGCTACACCGCCGCCGAGTGTAGCCGGGGTGACGATGGAAGAACTGCCGCTTGGCCATCTGGTTTCGTGGAACTCCGTCGAGGACCGCGAGTCCGGCCTGCTGGGTTATGTGGTGTTGGGCGGCGGGCGAGAGCTTTACCGCACGCCGCTAGCTTACGATCCCGGCGACAGCACGGGCACGCCCTTGTTGAAGCGGGTTATCCCTACCAGCTTTCTAGATACCAACCGCACCGCGCTCACCTACGAGGTGCGGGCCATCAACGGCGCGAACCTCATCTCAACCGGCGGTCAAGCCGCGTTGCCTCGCTGGGGTCCGATGCGCGCGCGCTTCCTGGACCGGAGCAGCAACGAGGTCGCCATCGCCGAGATCACTTACCGTAATCGTGTGCTGGGCCTAGTAGACACCAGGAGCCGAAAGTTCGCGCCCGCCGAGCTGCGTCGACAAGGCGTACCGGATGAGTGCCGCGTTGAACCACGCGGCCCGGCTCTCGAACCGCCCATCGCCACGCCCGCTCCGTGACACTGCCGAGAAAAACGGACAAACGTGGCAAGCACATGCTTGCCCGGCGGGGGCTCAGCCATAGGTTGATTAAGTTATTGGAAGCAACGTCTGGGTATGCTGATTCTTAATGGCACATGAGCGAGGGGCTTCTGAACCAACTTGTCGGGGTAACGACCGCTATGGCTTGAACTTGTTTTAGGTCACGGGGTCCTGATTTTTGGAGGGGCCGGCTTCCGTCCGCGTCCCAACCTCCTGGTCAGGTTCCACGCTTGCCCCTGCGGGCAACACTTAACTATTGTTCAAACATGAAACGATTTTTACTCCTCTTGGTGCTGGGCGCAGCGCTGGGCGCGCTCCCCACGCGCGCGCAGAACGCCGTTGGTGACGCCCTGCGGCTGGAGCTTGAGGATCGACTGCGCCGCATGGAACGCGACCTCGAGTCGGTGAAGGAGGCCAACGACTCGCTGCGCAAGAAGCTCGCCGACCTCCAGCGCGCGGTGGATACCGTTTCCGAGGAGGCCGCCAAATTGGTCGCAGCCAATAACAACGCGTTGCAATCGTTAGCCGGCAGACCGGAGTTGAATCAGCTCCGCGACGCACTCAAGGAAAGCGAAAGCCGCCGGGAGGCCGACAAAAAGCTGTTCGTGGAAAAATTCGAGGAGCTCCGCAAACTGATGGCGGGCGGCACGTCCGCCCCGCCGCCGGTGACACCCAAAGCCACCAAGGCGAAGACCGATGCCAATGAAACAGCGAAGCCGCTGCCGCCCGGCGTGTCCGACACCGGCGTCTATCATGTCATCGAAAAGAACCAGACGGCGCTCGAAATTCTCAAGGCTTATAACGATGACCTTAAGGCCAAGGGCCGAACCACGAAGATTTCCCTCGCGCAATTTCAAGCTGCCAACCCCGGCGTGAACCTGGATCGCCTGCGCACCGGTCAGAAGCTCTTTATTCCGATTCCGCAGAAGTGAGCTGCGCATGAAGTTCATCCGCCGCGCGCATCTTTACCTCGGCTGTTTCTTTGCGCCCCTGCTGGTTTTCTTCATTCTTACCGGCTGGTATCAGACTGTGGTGCCCAACCGCCTCAAGCACCCAAGCGAGGCGGAGACACTTTGGCAGAAGTTGCGCGTAATCCACTCAGACCAGATTTACCCGTCTGAACAAGAGTTCGAAAAACCATCTTCGCCGAAGCTATTTCAAGTTCTTGTGGTGGTGATGTCCGTTGCGGCCACGCTCACCGTGGTGCTGGGGCTGGTGCTGTCCTTCAAGCTGCTCAAACCCGTGTGGCCCGTGGTGCTCTGCCTGGTGCTCGGCATACTGCTGCCTGTGCTTTTGCTCTGGCTCGGCCATCGGCGGTGAGCACGCGTCCGGACACTGCGAGGTTGAACGCGGCGTGCTTACTTCGCATACTCGCGCGATGCTAAAACTCATCCGCTCAGTCAGCCTGGTGTCGCTCCTCGTCACTGCGTGGTTTGTTTCCGCTGCGCCGGCGAAACGACCAAACGTCCTCTTCTTCCTCACCGATGACCAACGGTGGGACGCCCTGAGCCTGGCGGGCAACCCGCACCTCAAGACGCCGCACATGGACCGCATCGGCAAGGAGGGGGTGTATTTCAAGAATACCTTCTGCACCACGTCGCTTTGCTCGCCGAGTCGCGCGAGCATTCTCAGTGGAGTATACGCGCACACCCACGGCGTGCAGAACAACTTCACGGAATATCCCGCGAACTTCCGTAGCTTCCCCATGCAGCTTCAGAGTGCTGGCTACGACACCGCTTACTTCGGCAAGTGGCACATGGGCGAGAACAACGACCAGCCGCGCCCCGGCTTCAACTGGTTCGCTACGCACAAGGGCCAGGGCAAATACTACGACACCGAGTGGAACCAAAATGGTGCGGGCGGCAAGGTCATCCCCGGCTACTACACGCACGTCGTGACGCAACTCGCCGAGGACTGGCTCAAACGCGACCACGGCGGCAAGCCGTGGCTGCTCATGGTCGGCCATAAGGCCCCGCACAGCTTCTATTTCCCCGAGCCGAAATACTCGAACAGCTTCGACCAAGTGTGGATTCCTTATCCCGAGAGCGCGTTCCGCCTCGCGGACAAGCCGCTCTGGCTGCAAGACCGCATCCACACTTGGCACGGCATTTACGGCCCGCTCTTCGAGTGGCGAAAACAGTTCCCCGACAGCCGGCCCGAGGCGGTGAAGGACTTTGCCGCCATGACGCGCGCCTACTGGGGCACCATTCGCAGCGTGGATGATTCGCTCGGGCACTTCTACGAGCTGCTCAAGGCCCGCGGCGAGTTGGACAACACCATCATCGTCCACATGGGCGACAACGGCCTGCTCAACGGGGAGCACGGCATGGTGGACAAGCGCACCATGCACGAGGCCAGCATCCGCATCCCGCTGGTCGTGCGATACCCTGGCCTTACGCCACCCTCACAACCCAAGGTCGTCGCGCAGCAGGTGCTCACCGTGGATGTGGCCCCGAGTTTGCTCGAACTCTGCGGAGCCCCGCCGCTCAAGGACATCCACGGCAAGTCCTGGGTGAAGCTCGTGCAGAAGGGCGACACCGCGTGGCGCAAATCATGGTTTTACCATTACAACTACGAGAAGCAGTTTCCCTACACACCCAACGTGCGCGGCATCCGCACCGACACTTGGAAATACATCCATTACCCGCACGGCGACGACAAACCGGACCGCCACATGGCTGAACTTTACAACATGGAGTTCGATGCCGACGAGCGGCACAACCTCATCGCCAACCCGAAATACGCGCCCGTCGTAAGGGAACTGCAGGCAGAGTTGGCGAATTTGATGAGACAAACCGGCCTCACAACAGCAACTGACAAGATGCCGCTCGACGAGGGCATCAAGAAAGAATTGCCGGACCAGAAGATTCGGTAAGAGCTCGCCGCTGAAAAATCCTTGGACCGGCGAGCGCTGCTCGGCCGTTAGTCCATCTGTCGCTTAATCTCCCAACTCGACGTTCCAGTAAGCGAGGTCGAGGAAGTGCTTCCAACTGTCGTGGTATTCCACACCAAAGTTGACCTGCACGAACGGCCGCCACTTGGGCTTTTTGGGCTTGCGAACCAAGTGCATGCCGCACTCCGTGGGCGTGCGGTTGCTTTTGCGCGTGTTACAGGGCACGCATGAGCAAACGATATTTTCCCAGGTCGTTGGACCCCCGCGGTCGCGCGGGATGACGTGGTCGAGGTTCAAATCCTTTCGGTCAAAAACTTGGCCACAATATTGGCACATGTTCTTGTCGCGCTCGAAAATGTTGTGCCGGGTGAACTTCACTTCCTTGCGCGGTAGCCGGTCGAACACCGCCAGCATGATGACGCGCGGTACGCGCAGGCGGAACGAGACGCCGCGCACAGAATCAGGATGTGGCTCGCGGCGCGAGAAGTCCGCCCACTCGGAAAAGTCGTAAGTCTGGAAAGCACCGTCCTGGTCACCCAGCACGACCTGTGCGTGACCTTGGAAGACGAGGGAGAGTGCTCGCCGCGCGGTGCAGATGTTAACTGCTTGCCACAAGCGGTTCAAAACGAGCACGGGTTGGCTGAGAAGCGTGGCCATACGCGCCGCAAGACGAAGTTAAATTAACAACCTCGTTGGAAAGGTGTCAACGTACCGCTGCGGCTCGCTCACTGTCGGCTTGCCGCGTGTGCCGCGTCTGCCCAAGCTAGCACTCGCCTATCACGTCGCGCCGCTTGAACTTGATCCACCCGCAACCGCTGCCCGAGCTGACTCCAGAGGAACGTGCCATCTACGAATGGCAAATGTGGCTTCCGGGCTTTAGCGAGTCTGCGCAGCGGCAACTCAAGGCCGCAACCGTCCTGATTTCTCGCGTCGGTGGACTTGGCGGCAACGTGGCTTACCAACTCGCGGCGGCAGGCGTGGGCCGGCTTCTCCTTGCGCATGGCGGCAACCTTCAGCCCGGCGACCTGAATCGCCAACTACTCCAAACCCACGATCACCTCGGCCGGCCGCGCATGGACAGCATTGTCCGTCGCTTGCGCGACTTGAACCCGCGCCTCGAAATCACTGCCGTCCCAGAAAACATTTCCGCCACCAACGCCGCCGCGCTCGTGACACAAGCCGACGTAGTGGTAGACGCTGCACCGCTGTTTGAGGAGCGGCTTGCGCTTAACCGCGCTGCGGTCGCCGCGCGCCGCCCGATGGTTGAGTGCGCCGTGTATGCCATGGAGGCGCACATCACCACCTTCATCCCGGGTCGCACCGGCTGCTTGCAATGCCTTGTGCCGGCCGTCCCACCCGATTGGAAACGCCACTTTCCCGTGCTTGGCGCAGTGAGCGGGACCGCTGGCTGCCTCGGCGCGGTCGAAGTGGTGAAGCTCCTAACCGGCTTGGGCGAGCCGCTCGCCGGCACGCGGCTGGTGATGGATTTGGGTACGATGCAATTCCGTCGCCTTAACGCGCCGCGCCGCGCGGACTGCCCCGTGTGCGGAAAAGCAACCCCGAATGGACACGAATGAGCTCGAATTCAGGTGCCAAGCTGCGGCTGAAAGGTGACGTGTTTGCCATCGTTGGCGCAGCGATAGTGGGATTGGTTGAATTCTGCCACTGGCTGTTAAAAAGGATTTATCACTTCCCCCCAGCGGATGAGTTTGGCTCGCGCCAAATTCATGGGCCGCAGCAACTACGGCAATTCCCCATGCTACACCAGAGCCCCAAGATCGGATTGTTCGCCCCCGATTTCATCGCGGGTAACGCCGTGATTCTGGCCGCAGGGCTCTGCGCTGGCGTCACCCTTCACTTCAAACTTTTCAGATTCGAATGAGATCGGCTCAAACTGTGAAACTTCTCATTGGGTTTGATTCGTAATTTGCCCATGCCTCTCTTAGAAGTCCAAAACCTCTGCACGCACTTTCATACGCGCAACGGCATCGTGCGCGCGGTGGATGGCGTGTCCTTCAGCGTCGAGCGCGGCGAGACGCTGGGTATCGTCGGCGAGAGCGGCTCGGGTAAATCGGTGACGTGTTACTCGCTCATGGGCCTCATTCCCAAGCCGCCGGGGCGCATCGAGTCCGGCACGGCGCGCTTCGACGGCGCGGACTTGCTCACCATGAACGAGGCGGCACTGAACCGTATTCGCGGCAAGCGCGTCGCGATGATTTTCCAAGACCCAATGACCTCGCTGAATCCGTATCTGCGCATCGAGGATCAGCTCATCGAGCCGTTGCTCATTCATGACCAAGTCCCACGGGCCGAAGCAGTGAAGCGCGCCATTTATGCGTTGGAGGAAGTGGGCGTGCCAGACGCGGCGCGGCGCATCCGCAGCCACCCGCATGAGTTCAGCGGCGGGATGCGGCAGCGCGTGATGATCGCGATGGCGCTCATCACCCAGCCGGATTTGCTCATCGCCGACGAGCCGACCACGGCGCTGGACGTGACGGTGCAGGCGCAGATTCTCGACCTCATCGCGCGGCTCCAACGCGAGCGCGGCATGGCGGTCATTTGGATTTCACACGACCTTGGCGTCATAGCGGGATTCTGCCGGCGCGTGCTGGTAATGTACGCAGGCCGGGTGGTGGAGTCAGGCCCGGTAGAGGACATCTTCGCGCGGCCGCTACACCCCTACAATCGCGCGCTTCAGCGCAGCATCCCGGCCCTGCAAGGCAAGGGCAGGGAGCTCTACACTATCCCCGGCCTGCCGCCCGATGTGTCCAAGCCGCTGCCCGCGTGCGCTTTTGCCGATCGCTGTGAATTCGCTCAACTCGCATGCCGCACAGGAGAAATTGCGCTCAAGGAAATCAGGCCGTGCCACGCTAGCGCGTGTACGCGGGTGCAACAGGGTGAGCTACAGCTGTGAAGTGAGTGGCCTTACTGACCATACGCCAGCAGCTACATTCATTCCATGAATCCCACGCTGCCAGCTGAGTTGGCCGCCTCCACTAACGTGTTTTTCAAGGAGGTAACGCAGCGGCTAATAGTGGAAGGGATAAGATGCAGAGTAATTTAACTAGGGGCTGTGTGGTCAAAAAAGAAAAGCCCCACCATTGCCGTGTGAAGACCGTTCCTGTTGAACTGCTCGGTAAACAGGTGGGACCGAATCAGCGGCTTTTGCCTTCCAGCGAAGGCCTGACAGCCGCCGTTGAAGGTAAGGTCCCGTAATTAGTTAACTTACGGTTCAAGGACTTGGTCTCCGAAGCACGCACAGGGCAGGGCAAATCGGAAAGGATATTTAAAAGAGCCGACGATGACGCTAGTATTTAAAGCATCTTAAACTTGAGGCAATTAACCGCGGGCGAGGCGTATACTCAAGTGTTTTAGTTTCTAGTGCTAAATTTTCGGCGGCTCGGCCGTTGGATGTCAAAACTAATACGGCCGCATTGCGCCCCGTTCTTGACCTAACCCGCTCGCTGCCTATGCTCGTACGCCATGGATCTGAAGCGTGCGCTCCTCCTCCTGCCGCTGTTGGCGGCAGGCGGCTTGACGGCTAAGGCGGCCCAGCCTCAGCTGGTCAACGGCATCGTTGCGGTCGTCAACGAGACGGTCATCACCGAAAAGGCGGCGCGGGAGTTCATCGAGCCAGCTATCGTGGCGTTGGAGCGTGAACTCGGACTCACCCGTCAGGCCTACAACGAACGGGCAATGGAGATTTACCGTGACGGTCTCAACCAACTGGTCGAGCGGCAACTCACACTAGATGACTTCAAGACCTCGGGTTACAGCTTCCCCGAGGGCATCATCGAGGACTTCGTCCAGGACCGCATCCGCGAGCGCTATGGCGACCGCGTGAAACTCATCAAGACGCTCGAGGCACAGAACATAACTTACGAGCAGTTCCGCACAGAGATACGCGAGCAGTTCATCGTTGAGCAGATGAATCTTAAGAATGTTTCCTCGGCCATCATCATCTCGCCGTTCAAGATCGAGACTTATTACAAGGAGCACCAAAACGAGTTCAAGCTGCCCGACCAAGTGCGGCTGCGAATGATCGAACTACGCATACGCGACGGCGGTGAGGCGGCGGCGGTGCGCCAACTCGCCCGTGAGATCGAGGCTAAACTGGCGGCTGGCGCGGCGTTCGCCGAGATGGCCAAGGTTTATTCAGACGGCTCGCAAAGGTCTGAAGGGGGCGATTTGGGCTGGCGGGAGCGTGACCGGTTGCGCAAGGGACTTGCCGCTGCCGTTAGTAAGCTTCAACCCGGCCAACGCACGGGGGTTATTGAGTTGGAACGGGAGAGTGATTTGCCAGCCGCCTTTTGCCTCTTGCTCGTTGAAGAGGTCAAAGCCGCGCAGGTGCGGCCGCTCAACGAAGTGCGCGAGGAGATCGAGCGGACGCTGTTGAGTCAGGAGCGCAGCCGTCTGCAGAAAAAATATGTTGAGCGCATCAAGAAGAAGGCGTTTGTCCGCTTCTTCTGATCGATCCTGCTGCGTCACACCAGCGGAAAGATTTTCGCAAGCAGCATCACCACGGCCAGCCCCACTAGCCCCATAAGACTAACCATCGGGGTGAAGGTGACGAGGCATTCCTTTTCTGTGAAGCCGCTCATCTTGCAGATCACCCAAAAGCCGCTGTCGTTCATCCACGGCAGCATCTTTGAGCCGCACCCGATGGCCAGCGCGACCCAAAGGGGATGGAAGCCCAGCAGGTCCGGCGTCGCCATGCCGCCTACCACGCCCACCGCCGTGATCATCGCTACCGTGGCCGAGCCTTGTGCCACACGCACCAGCGCCGTCACCGACCACGCGAGTGGCAGAATGGCGATGCTATAGGCGGTGGAAAGCTCCTGCACACGCGGCCCGATGCCGCATTGCTGGAGCACGCCCCCGAACGCCCCGCCCGCCGAGGTGATGAGAATGATCAAGCCCGCTTCCTCCAGTGCGCTGCCTACGCCCTTGTCGAGCACCTCGCCGCTCTTGCGCCCTTGCCAAAGCAAAGTGCCCAGCGCGATCAACGCGGAAAGACCCAGTGCCACCGTTGAGTCGCCCAGCACACGGAGAAGCTGAATCGCCCCTGGCCCGCAGCCCAGCGCCGTGGTGAAAAACTTTGCGCCGCCCGGAGAGTTCACCACTGTAGCCGCGGTGATCAACAGCACCGGCAATAAGATAGGCAGCATCGCTAGCCAGAAGGGCGGCAGGTTCTTTTCATCGCGCTTTGTCAGCGTTTCCAACTCGGCCAGCGAGAGCTTCGAATTCTCGCGCAAGGGAATGTTTAACCGGCGGTTAAGCCAGCGTGCGTAAAGATAACCCATCCCGGCGGTGATCGCGCCCACCACGCAGCCGCCCAAGATCATTAGCCCCAAATCCACGTTCAGTTCTTTGGCCACAAAGAGCGGCCCCGGCGTCGGCGGCACCAATGAATGCGTCATCGTCGCGCCCGCGATAATGCACAGCACATAAAGCGTATAGTCCCGCCCTGTACGCATCCGCATCGCCTTGCCCAGCGGGATCATCAGCAGAAAGACCGTGTCGAAGAAGACGGGAATGCCGAGCAGAAAGCCGCTGAAGAGGAAGGCTAGCGGTCCACGTTGCTCGCCCAGCACCCGCAATGTTGAGCGCACAATGCGGTCCGCGCCGCCGCTGTCCAGCAGACACTTGCCTACAATGGACGCGAACGCGATGAGCACACCAATGCGCCCCGCCGTGCCGCCGAACTCGCGCGTAACGCGCTCGATGGCCGACTGGTCGGCGGCCTTCTGTGCGGCCTCAGGCGAAAGTTTGCGGCTAACGCCGTGCTTGACGATGGCCTCAGCCGGTGTGAGCGCGGCGACTACGAGCGCGCCCACCACGAGTGCAAGAAAGGCGTGCAAGCGCAAAGCGAGAATGCCGCCAAGCACCACGATCATGCCGGTTGCGAGAATCCAGAGCGGGTCCATCAGTATCGCCAAAGTGGATGGCATATGAGTTTCTGAACTACGCACGGACGTGTCGAGGCCGGAATGCGTTGCACGCAGGGATTGGCTAGTCTGGTGCTGATTCTGCTTGATAGCCCACTGCTGGGCGGGCGTCCTATTGCGTGACCATGCTAGCCCCGCTGTTCTCCCCGGCCCTCAGCCGACGCGCGTTCATCGCGGCGTCCACGACTGGGCTGGCGGGTTTGAGCTTCGGGAGTTCAGCAGCCGGCAACAGCCAACTCGCGCCCCGCAAACGCCCCGCAAAGTCCACGATCCTCTTCTTCCTCTGCGGAGGTGCATCGCACATTGACATGTGGGACATGAAACCTGATGCGCCCAGCGAATATCGCGGCGAGTTCAAGCCCATCGCCACATCCGCGCCGGGCGTGCGCATCTGCGAGCACTTGCCGCTGACCGCGCAGCAGGGGCACCACCTCGCCCTCGTCCACGGGGTCACCGATTACGGCCGCGCCACCGGCGACCACCATGCCGGTTACTACTACAACCTTACCGGCCACGTGCCCGACGAAACTTTCAAGCGCGAAGGCAATGACCGCCGACCTTATCCGACCGATTGGCCATCGATCGGCTGCGTGGTGGGCGCCAAGCGGCCGCCGCACCCAAAGATGCCATCGGTCGTTACGCTGCCCTTCAAGCCCAGCCGTGCGCCCTACACGCGGCCGGGGCAGTTTGCGGGCCGGCTGGGCATGGAGTTTGACCCCTTCTTCGTTGCCGGCAACCGCGAGCAACCGCTCCAGTTCACCGCGCCCACGCTCACGCTGGACGCCGGCGTGTCGCCCGCGCGCATGGGCGACCGCCGCGTGCTGCTCGACGCCGTGAACGCCGCCCGCCGTGAGTTGGACCACGAGGCCATCGTGAACAATTACGTGCGCCAACAGGAGAAGGCGTTTTCGCTCCTCGCCTCCAGCGCGACTGCGGGCGCGTTTGACATTACCACGGAAAAACCGACGACTCTTGACCGCTACGGCCGGACCATCAACGGCATGGGCCTGCTCATGGCGCGGCGGCTCGTCGAGGCGGGCGTGCCCTTCATCACCGTCTTCTGGGCGGAGAGCGATGAGAACGTCGCCAAGAAATGCCTCAGCGGTGGCGGTTGGGACACGCATGGGAATAATTTTAACTGCCTGCGCGAAGACCTCCTGCCGGAGTTTGACCGGGGTTACTCGGCTCTCATCGAGGACTTGCACCAGCGTGGCCTGCTCGAATCGACGCTTGTAATCGTGACCAGCGAGATGGGTCGCAAGCCCATGATCGGCGATCCGCGCAGCGCCGGGAAAGTTGCCGCCGGGCGCGATCATTGGACGGCTTGCATGAGCGTGGTAATGGCGGGCGGCGGCGTTCGCGGCGGGCAGATCGTCGGTGCCACGGATCCGCGCGCCGAGTATCCCGCCGAAATGCCCATCGGTCCCGAGGACGTAGCCAAGTCAGTCTATCACGCGATGGGCATCGAGAACCTCGAGGCCACCGACTTCCAAGGCCGGCCTTACAACTTACTCGAGGAGGGCCGGCCGCTGGGCGCGCTCTTTAGTTGATTCCTCCGCCCACCGCGAACGGCCTTGCGCTCCGGGCCGCGCCCCCCATCATCCCGCGCGATGAACGACGAGCCATTGCTCCACCTCGACCTGCCTGGCATTCGCAAAGTAAAAAGCGGCAAAGTCCGCGAAGTTTTTGACTTGGGCGACCGCTTGCTGTTCGTCGCCACTGACCGCATCTCAGCCTTCGACTGCATCATGCCCAACGGCATCCCGCGCAAGGGCGAGGTGCTCACGCAAATTTCCCATTTCTGGTTCAAGCAGACCGAACAGCTCGTCCCCAACCACTTACTGGCACGGGCGGAAGATCCGTTGCCGGCAGTGCTCCAGCCTTTTGCCACACAACTTGCACGGCGCAGCATGATCGTAAAAAAGGCCGTGCCCCTCACCATCGAGTGCGTGGTGCGCGGCTATCTCGCCGGGTCGGGCTGGAAGGAATACCAGAAGAAGCAGACCGTTTGCGGCCTCGCGCTCCCAGCCGGCTTGCAGGAATCTGCCGAGTTGCCCGAGCCAATTTTCACCCCGGCGACAAAGGCCGAGACGGGTCATGACGAAAACATCCCGTTCGCGACCGCCGCGCAACTCGTGGGTGCGGATATCGCGGCGCGAGCGCGAGACCTAAGCCTACGCATTTATAACTTCGCCCGCGACTATGCCCGGAAACGCGGCATTATCATCGCGGACACGAAGTTTGAATTTGGCCTCTTCGAGGGGCGGCTCGTGCTGATTGATGAGGTACTCACGCCAGACTCATCGCGCTTTTGGCCAGCCGACCAATATGCGCCGGGCAAAGGCCAGCCCAGCTTCGACAAGCAATTCGTGCGTGACTACCTTGAGACGCTCGCCTGGGACAAAACCCCGCCCGCGCCCGCCCTGCCGCCGGGCATCGTGGCCCGCACGCAGGCCAAATACCTCGAGGCCTACGAACGGCTAGCCGGGCAGACACTTTAATCGTTGGGAGTGACAGCGGACGTGGCCCCTGTGGCGGCGGGGGCAAACAAAGCGAACCACTGAGACACTGTTTGCAAAATAACTTGGGTCGGCATAGCGAGAATCTACTTGAATAGCCCGCCCTTGCTCGCGTCGAGGCTAATAATCTAGTCATGAGCCAGAACTCACTTTTGTCCGCCTTCGTCCTCGCCGCGACCCTGAACTGCGCCCTCGCCTCGCCGGCTTCCTCTAAAACCGACGCCAAGCCCGGCATGGACAAGGCCGTAAGCCTTGAACTGTTTAGCCAATCCGGCGGCGCGGCCAAGACCCTTACCCTTAAGGGCGCCGACGCCCGAGTGCAGTTATTGGCGACCGCACGCTCCGCTGCAGGCAAAGAGAGCGATTACACGGCCAAGGTCACCTACACTACCAAGCCACTGAAAATCGTGAACGTGGATAAAACTGGCTACCTCACGCCGCTGGCTGACGGCGCGGCCACTATCACCGCGATATCACCCGAGGGCTTGACCGCCACGACCACGGTAACCATCCAAGATTTCAAAGAAGTGCCGACCATCAACTTCGCCAACCAGATTGTGCCCATCTTCACCAAGGGCGGCTGTAATGGCGGCGGTTGCCACGGCAAGAGTGGCGGACAAAACGGCTTCCGCCTCTCCCTCCTCGGCTTTGAACCGGCAGAGGATTACGAGTATCTGGTAAAAGAAGCACGTGGCCGCCGGCTTTCGACCGCCGCACCCGAAACTAGTCTGCTGTTGCTCAAGGGTGCCGGCATCGTCCCTCATGGTGGCGGCACGCGGCTGGATGTCGATTCCTTCGACTTTGCGATGGTGCGTCGCTGGATCGCTCAGGGCATGCCTTACGGCAGCGAAAAGGATCCCCATGTCACACGCATTGAGGTGTTCCCCAAGGAGCGCACTATGCAACCCCACGCCAACCAGCAGCTCAAGGTGCTGGCTCATTTCTCAGATGGTCACTTTGAGGATGTGACGCGCGGCGCGCTTTTTGAGGCCAATGACAAGGATATGGCTTCAACAGAAAGTACGGGCCTTGTGAAGTTCGCCGCCCAACCCGGCGACGTGGGCGTGATGATTCGCTTCGCGGGTAAAGTCACGGTCTTCCGCGCCACCGTGCCGCTCGGCGCACCTGTGCCGCAATTGCCCGTAGCTCGGAACTTCGTGGATAAGATCGTTTTCGAGAAGCTCAAGCGCATAGGCTTGCCACCCAGTGAGGTCGCCGATGACGCCACCTTCGTGCGCCGCCTTACTTTAGACCTCGCTGGACGCCTGCCCACAGCGGAGGAAACTGAGGCCTTCCTCAAAGACAAGTCTGCCAGTAAACGTGATGCGCTCACCGACCGACTGCTGGCCAGCGGTGACTACGCAGATTACTTCGCCAACTTCTGGGGCGCGCTGCTGCGCAATCAGCGCTCGTCCGCCACTTTCATGCACGGCACCTTCGCCTTCCATACGTGGATTCGCGACAGCCTTGCGAGCAACAAACCTTATGACCAGTTCGCCCGCGAAGTACTGGCCGCCTCCGGTGATATCGTTGAGAACCCGCCCGTTGCGTGGTATCGCCAAGTAAAGACCGCGCAAAATCAGCTCGAAGACACCGCGCAACTCTTCCTCGGCACCCGTCTTCAATGCGCCCAATGCCATCACCATCCGTACGAACGTTGGAGTCAGGCGGACTACTACAGCTTCGGGGCGTTCTTTAGCCAGGTCAGCCGCAAGCCCGGCTCTAAGCCCGGCGAGGAACTCATCTTTGCCAAACGCAGCGCACCCACAATGGCGAACAAAAAAAACAACCAACCGCTCAAGCCCGCTGGCCTAGGCGAGCCGCCTTTGGACGTGCCACCCGACGAGGACGCCCGCCATGCGCTGGCCGACTGGCTAAGCAAAAAGGAAAACCCGTTCTTTGCGCAGTCCCTCGTGAACCGCTACTGGAAACACTTCTTTAACCGTGGCCTGGTTGAACCGGAGGACGACATGCGCGAGACCAACCCGCCCGTGAACCCCGAATTGCTTGATGCGCTCTCGAAAGCCTTCGTCGAGTCGGGTTTCAACCTCAAGCAACTCGTGCGTACCATCGTCACCAGCACAACCTACCAGTTGAGCGCGATTCCCAACAGCCACAACGCGGGTGACAAGCAAAACTTCTCCCGCTACTACCCCAAACGCCTCAGCGCGGAGGTCCTCTTCGACGCCATCAACACCGTGACCAAGTCCGAGGCCAACTGGGCGAACCTTCCCGCCGGCACGCGCGCCGTGCAGCTTCCGGATAACAGTTACAACAGCGGCAGCTATTTCCTCCAAGTCTTCGGTCGGCCCGATTCCGCCAGCGCCTGCGCTTGCGAACGCTCGCAGGACGCCAGCCTGGCGCAGAGCCTGCACCTGCTAAACTCCAAGGACATTCAAGCCAAGCTGACCGCTGACAAGGGCCGTGCCGCCCTGCTGGCCGCCGACGAGAAGCGCTCCGATGAGGCGAAGGTCGGCGAGCTTTATCACTGGGCCTTCAGCCGCTCAGCTGAGTCCAGCGAGACCACCACGGCGAAGGAGCACATCGAGAAGAAGGTCACAAAGGCCCCCGACGCCGACGCCAAGAAGAAGGCCAAGCGCGAAGCCTACGAGGACATCGTCTGGGCGCTCATCAGCAGCAAAGAATTCCTATTCAACCACTGAGCCGTTCGGGTGTTTGTCCGCATTGCAGTGAGCCATCAGTTGTCGTGGCGTTTGCTACTACGGGTTCCGCCCCGGCCCCTTTTCTGAAAGCCACAGGGAACTTTCGCTTTTCCCTCCCCACGCACCGCACCCTTATTTTCTCCGCTCGACAGCGCGGCGGGGGGCATTGGACATTTTCGCTATGTCGCAACGCACGTTGACACTCGGCCACTCGCCGGATCCGGATGATGCCTTTATGTTTTATGCGCTGGCAAAGGATCTAATCCCCACCCAAGGCTGGCGGTTTGAGCATATTCTTCAAGACATTCAGACCCTAAACGAGCGCGCGATGCGCGGGGAGTTGGACATCTCCGCCATCAGCATCCACGCCTACGCACACGTAAGCGACCAGTATGCGCTGTTACCCAGTGGCGCAAGCATGGGCGACGGCTACGGGCCGATGCTCGTAGCCAAGCGCCCACTCACGCGCGAGATCGTCGCTACAAAACGCATCGCCGTGCCGGGGCGCATGACGAGCGCGTTCCTCGCGTTGCAGTTGTATCTCGGCCGGCCGGCCCGAGAGTTCGAATACGTAATCGTGCCGTTTGACCAAATTTTTGAGGCGGTGCAAAGCGGCGCGGCAGACGTGGGCCTCATCATTCACGAAGGTCAGCTTACGTTTGAGCAGCAGGGCTTCCACCTTTGCGAGGATCTCGGCGTGTGGTGGGGGCGTGAGAACGAGGGATTGCCGTTGCCCCTGGGAGGCAACGTCATCCACAAACGCATCCCCCCGATGGACCGTAAGGCAATCTCTGACCTGCTCACCAAGAGCATCCGCTTCAGCTTGGAGCACCGACCTGAGGCGGTGGCGCATTCGCTGAAATGGGGACGCGGCCTGGGACAGGCACTGGCGGACAAGTTCGTGGGCATGTATGTGAACCACTGGACGCTGGACTACGGGGAACGTGGCCGGGAGGCGATCCGGCGGTTCCTCGCCAAGGGCGCGGCGGCAGGGCTGATTCCCAAACAACCCGAGCTGGAGTTTGTGGTCTGAGCCAGCCCGTAAATCACACGGATAAAACTGTGCCGGTTCTCCCCGAGCGATGGACGAAATCCCAGCCGTGTGCCAACGCGCCGGTCATAGGCCACCGTTGCTGCTAGCAACACCTTTGACGCGCCTCAACCGATGCCCCGCGCGGGCGTTTCTCCAAAAACAAAAGGGCGGCGGGACGTCTCTCCCCGCCCGAGGAAATCGGATTTTACCGAGGACTTACTTCACCTGCTTCACTTTAGTCCACTTGCGGGACTTGGCGGAGGCAAGCACGGCATCCACGACGTAGTCGGTCGCGAGGCCATCCTTGAAGTCAGGCTTGCAGCCTTTGCCGCTCTCGAGGCCTTGCACGAACTCGACCATCGCGTGGATGAAGCTGTGCTCGTAGCCGAGTTGGAGTCCAGGCACCCACCACTTGCCGCAATAGGGATGGTCGCCGTCGCTGACGTGGACGCTCTTCCAACCGCGCTCGGGGCCTTCGTCGGTGTAGTCGAAGATTTGCAGGCGGTGCAGGTCGTGGAGATCCCACTTGAGGCTCATGTTCGCGCCGTTGATCTCGAAGGTGTAGAGCGCCTTGTGGCCGCGCGCGTAACGGGTGGACTCGAAGAGGCCGAGCGAGCCGTTGTTAAAGTGGCAGTGAAAGAGGCACGCGTCATCAATGCCAACTTTCTCGACCTTGCCGGTGAGGTTATGTTTGCGCTCCTTGACGAAGGTCTCGGTCATCGCACTGACGTCCTTGATGCCGCCGTTGAGCCACATCGCGGTGTCGATGCAGTGCGCGAGCAGGTCGCCCGTGACACCGGAGCCGGCGACCTTGGCGTCGAGGCGCCAGAGGCCGGTGCCGCCCTGCGGGAGGTCGGCATTAATGGTCCAGTCCTGAAGAAAGTTCGCGCGGTAGTGATACACGCGGCCTAACTTACCGGCGTCGATGAGTTGCTTGGCGAGGACGACTGCGGGGCAGCGGCGGTAGTTGTACCAAACCATATTTGGCACCTTCGCTTTTTGGATGGCCTTGAGCATCTGCTCGGCGTCCTTGGCGTTCAGGCCAAGGGGCTTCTCGCAGAGGATCATCTTGCCGGCTTGGGCGGCAGCAATGGCCTGCTCGGCGTGCATATTGTTCGGCGTCGCGATGTCAATCACATCAATGTCATCGCGCTCGAGGAGCTTGCGCCAGTCAGTCTCGATGGACTTGTAGCCCCATTTGTTGGCGAAGGCTTGCACTGCCGCGGCGTCTCGGCCGCAGACGGCCTGTGGGACAAGTTCGTAGCTGGAGGGGAAGAAGTGGTTGACCTGATGGAACGCGTTCGAGTGGGCGCGGCCCATGAAGCTGTAACCGATGAGACCGATGCGGAGTTGTTTCTTGGCCATGATGTCTGTGCGTTGTGGGTTGCGAAAGCTGTTCCCGGAAGCCTCGCCCCGTGCGAGGCCCGCCATGGAACAGCCGAATTCGACATCGCAGGCCGGGTGAAGTCAATGCTTCTCCCGGCGGAATTGAAACTTGCACTGGACACCTCACCGCCGAAGATGCAACGCATGTCCAAGCCGCAAATTTTGACTACCGTCGTCGGCAGCTACCCCGTGCCCGCGTGGCTCGCCGCGTACCCCACCGCCCCCGCCCTGCGCGATGCCATCCTAGTCGTACTCAAGACCCAAGAGCTGGCAGGTCTTGATGTCATCGCCGATGGCGAGCTGTCGCGCTTCGACGTGAACCATCCCGAAACTAACGGAATGATTGATTTTTTTGTTCGGCCGATGAGCGGGATTCACACGGGGCTATCGCGCGAGGAATTGGCGAAGTTCCGCGCGGCGCAAGGCATGAAGTTCCGCACACAGCCGGCGGGCGTAGTGCGCGGTGAGATCGGCGAGGGTAACTTAAATTTGCCCGCAGCTTGGTTATCCGTGAGGAACCTCACCTCACGACCGCTCAAGTTCACGCTCACCTCTCCTTACATGCTGGCGAAGACGGTGGTAAACGAATTTTACCCAGACATCCGCACTCTTGCGATGGCGATGGCCGAAGTGCTCCGCCGGCAAGTCGCCGACATCGATGCCGCCGTCGTGCAAGTGGATGAGGCAAATTTGACTGGTCATCCCGAGGACGCCGACTGGGCGCACGAGCCGATCAACCACGTTTTCACAGGCGTGCGCGGGCAGAAGGGCCTCCACCTCTGTTTTGGCAACTATGGCGGACAAAGCATCCAACAAGGTTTTTGGCGCAATCTGCTCCCATTCTTCAACCGGCTCGCGGTGGATCATCTGGTCCTCGAGTTCGCCCGGCGTGGTTACGATGAACTGGAAGCTTTCCGGGACCTTCGGCCGGGAATTTCCCTCGGCCTCGGCGTCGTGGACATCAAGGATAACGAGGTTGAATCGCCCGACCTCATCGCCACGCGCATCGCACACGCGGTGAAAGTGCTCGGAGCCGAGCGCATCCAGTGGGTCCACCCCGACTGCGGCTTCTGGATGCTGTCCCGCAGCGTGGCGGACCGGAAGATGGCGGCGCTGGTGGCGGGTCGGGACCAGTTTCTGGGGCGCTGAGTGGAGGAGCTGCCTGACTGGGTCAGGAAGCGCTGGTGACATTGACCTCCAATAGGAGTGGGCTATAATTGCTCACTCTTTCACAAATTCTATGAAGTCAAAAAAGACATCGCACGGCCCGCAGGCGAATCGTGCCGCCTTTACCTTGATCGAACTGCTCGTGGTCATCGCCATCATCGCCATTCTCGCAGGAATGCTGTTGCCAGCGCTGAGCAAGGCCAAGGCTAAAGCCAAGACGACCCAGTGCCTGAGTAACAACCGCCAACTCGGCTTATCCACGCTGCTCTACAAGGACGACTTCGACGACCAATTCCCCTTTGGCATCCAGATCAACGCCTCCCCTGCGACGTCGCTGAGCGATCCGCGCGGCTGGGTGTCGCAGCTCATCCGTTACATGGGCGGCACCACGAACAATCCACCCAAATCGCTCATTTGCACTTCCGACCCCACACCCAGCCCCGGGGCGTTCGCTTTCGCAGTGCATTACCGCGCCAACCGCCATGTCTTTCGCGATGTGAATTTCACGGTTCCCAGTCCACTCCGCGGAATAGTGATGCAGACTCCTTCGGACATCGTGATGCACACGGAGAAGGACTCGAATAACTCCAACTTCAGCGTCAACTCCAGCGGCTACAACAATTTTCGCAACGCTTGGAACAACATAACTGGGGGAGGGCCCAACGGATTCACCCGATCCGGCATGGTGCGCCACAACCATGGGATGACGGCCAGTGCAGCAGACGGCCGGGCTATTTGGCTTAAAATGCCGCCATTCAATCCCGGCGCAGCGGCTCCCACTAACTTTGAAGACCTCGGCGAAATCGCCGGTCCAGATCAAACCGGGGCGCAGGCCGGCTGGGTGAAAACCGGGCGGGAAAAAGTCTTCGTTAAATTCCGCGATGGCGGCGGCGGCTTCTAAGCTTCACTTACCAGAGACATCAAGGCAGATGAGTTCCGCGAGGCTGCGGCAGTAGATATGCCCGTTCGACAGCACCGGAGGCGCCCAGGTGCTGTTCCCGCCGATAACCTGCGCGCCGGCTGTCTCCTTGAAACCCGCCGGCGTGGCATCCGCCAAGCCCAACCGGCCGCGCTCGCCGTAAAGGAGCAGCCGCCCGTCCACGAGCATCAGCGAGCCTTTGCCGTAGGCGGGCGTGGACCACTTCACCGCGCCCGTGATCAAATCGAGGCACCGGAGCTGGCTTTCATCGAAACCATACAGGTGCCCCTGCCAGAGCACGCAGGAGTTCATGTGGTTTCTCATGTTCTTGCTGCTCCACACCGGCCGCACGGAGTTGGCCGTCACCTGCAACAGCGCGCAGCCCGAGCCGTAGCCCGACGAGATAAAAATCTTATCGTCGAGTACGATGGGCGTAGCCGCGTTGACGTTGTAAGTAGTGGTCCACGGTTGGTGCCAGAGGATGCGTCCGTTGCTCACAGCCCGAGCCGTGAGTCCTACCGCGTTGAACACTACCACCGCCCGGTCCCGTGCGAGGTCAAAAGCCAACGGTGAGGAATATGCAGCAGGGTAAGTTCCGTTCGCCCACACCACGCGCCCGGTGCGCTTTTCCAAAGCGATCACCGAACGGCCAATCGAGCCCGGCTCCACAATCAACATCTCGCCCTCGACCAGGGGCGAACCGCTGTAACCCCACGTCGGTAGTAACCCGCCGAAGTCGGTGACCAAGTGCCGGCCCCAGACCAACGCGCCATTAGTTGCATTGAGACAAAGTAGATGTCCCATGCGGCTGACCGTGAAGACCAGCCCTCCGTCCACCGTGGGTGTGCAACGCGGGCCGGGGTAGCCGTTTGGGTCAGCGGCGAGGCAGGGATATTTGTAGTCCCACAGCAGCTTGCCACTTGCTGCGTCAAGGCACGTGACATGATCTACATCAGCTAAGTTTCCCATGGTGTAAACCCGCCCGCCCGCCACGGCCATGGATGAGTAGCCCACGCCTACCCGTGCGGACCAGAGGCGACGCGGCCCCTCCTTCGGCCATTCGGCGGTAAAGCCCTTCTCGCGGGAAATGCCGTCACGCTTTGGCCCGCGCCACTGGGGCCAGTCAAAATTTTCCACCGTCTGCGCCATCGCCAAGGCGGGCGCACTCAACCCCAAGCCGGCGGCGAACTGACGGCGGGTGAATTTCACATGCGGAAATTAAACTGTGTCCCGGGACCGGGTCAAACGGCTTATGACCACACTCCACCCCCTTGTAGATTTAAGGGCGACGCAGCCCTGTGTGGGTAATCGTGGGCTGGAGGCGCGCAATCCCGCCCTCCTGCGGCCCCGCGACGTGGATGGACTCCGTCACCGTAGTTTTCCCAATTATGCGAAGACGATTTCGGTCGTGGCTGCCTCTGGATCCCAACCGCGCGTCGGCTCGGGCGTCACGCTGCTGATGTCCTTGATCGAGAGTATTCGCCCACGCGTCTTGGGTGACTTCACTTCTATCTTTGCCGGATCACAAGTCTGCTGGTGAATCTTCTGATGCGGCATGGGCTTATAACGGACGTAGAGCATTTTGGGGGTGTGCGAAGCGAAGTAAAGGATGCGCGATTTATCAGGGATGCAGAGATACGCCTTGTTCAAGATGGTGCCTCCGAAGGTGAAGCGCTTGAGGTAGCTCGCCTTGCGATCCGTATAGGCGCAGGTGAACACGCACTCGCGGTCCGGTAGGCCGCAAAAGAATAGTTCGGGACCGACGAAGAGTTTTTCTGGCAGCTCGGTGACCTTGTAGGTGCCGTCCTTGAACACGAGCAGCACCTTGTCAAATTTGGTGCACTCAGTCTTAAACTCGTCCCCGTTGACCTTGTAGCCCACGTAGCCGCTCTCACGGTCGTAGGCGACCTTGAAGGCCTTGAACGCGACGGCCTTTACGTCCACTTCCTCGTGGCGCGAAGACTTGGTGGTGAGGCGCGGATACTGCGGGCCGTATTTCTCCAGCAAGGCTTCGAGGTGGCCGATGGCGAACTTCACCACGTTCTTGAGATGCTTCTGCGTCTCGGCCAGTTCGGCCTTGGTCTTGGCCATCTCCTCGCGGTGCTGGGCGATGTCGAAGAGCGAAATGCGCCGAATGCGGACCTGCAACAAACGCTCCACATCGGCGTCGGCCAGTTCGCGGAGGAGCTGGCGCTTGAACGGCTTGAAGCCCTCAAAGACTGCCGCGACGACCGCCTCGTTGGTCTTGCACTTTTCGATGTCCTTGTAGATGCGCTCCTCGATGAAAATGCGTTCCAGCGTACGGAAATGTAGCTCCTGCTCCAGTTTTTGCTGTTTGAGCTCCAGCTCCTGCCGGAGCAGGCGCACGAGCTGCTCGGTGTTCTCGCGCAGCACCTCACTGACGGTCAGCTCGACGGGGCGGTTGTCCTTGATGACAGTGATGCGGCTGTTGATCGTGACCTCGCAGTTGGTGAAGGCGAATAGTGCGTCCATCAACTGCTGCGCGCTGACGCCGGCCGGAGCCTTGATCTCGATCTCGACTGACTCGGAGGTGAAGTCGTTAATGGATTTGACCTTGAGCTTGCCCTTCGCCACGGCGTCCTCGATGGATGCGGTAAGCGACTCGGTCGTCGTCCCCGGCGGCAGCTCCTTGATGACGACGGTGGACTCATCCTTCTCCTTGATCTTGGCGCGGACCTTCACGCTGCCCTTGCCGTCCTGATAATCGCGCGCGTCCATCTGCCCGCCAGTCGGGAAGTCAGGCAGGCACTTGAACGGCGCTTTCTTGAGGATGGCGATCTGCGCCTCGAGGAGTTCGGGGAAATTGTGCGGCAGGATACGACACGAAAGACCAACCGCGATGCCCTCCGCGCCGAGCATGAGCGTGAGCGGCAACTTGCTGGGCAGCAACACCGGCTCGCGGTTGCGCCCATCGTAACTCGGCACGAACTGCGTGATCTCATCGTTGAACAGCTCCTCGCGCGCGAGCTGCGTGAGCCGGCACTCGATGTAGCGCGGCGCGGCGGCGGGGTCGCCGGTGAAGACGTTGCCGAAGTTGCCCTGGCCCTCGATGAGGTAGCGCTTGTTCGCCAGCACCACGAGCGCGTCGCCGATGGAGGCGTCGCCGTGCGGGTGATACTTCATGCAGTCGCCGACGATGTTGGCGACCTTCACGAAGCGGCCGTCATCGGAGCGGTGCAGCGTCCAGAGGATGCGCCGCTGAACGGGCTTGAGGCCGTCCTCGAGGTTCGGGATCGCACGGTCGCGGATGACGTAGGAGGCGTATTCAAGGAAGCTCTTGTCCACGCGGCGGTGCAACGGCAGCTCGATCTTCGCCGGCGCGAACGGGCGGTGCGCGACCGCCGGCGTCTCCTCGGTGACGATGTGCGCGCCGCTATTACCATCGGCGGAAGCAGGTTTAGTTTTAGAGGTCTTCAACCCGACGGACTTGGTGCTGGCGGGTTGCTTCCTCGTGGCGTCCATCGGTAATTCGGGCTGATCCGGATTGCTGTTAGATTTCGGTGTCATGGCTGATTCATTCCTCCACCGTCACGACGAGGTTACCCATGATGTAGTCTTTCCGCTCGGGCGTGTTCTTGCCCATGTAGAAGGTCAGGATATTCGCGGCGTCGTTGCGCGGGGCATATTCCACCTGGCTCAACTTCATGCCTTTGCCGATGAATTGCTTGAACTCGCTGGGTGAAATCTCGCCCAGGCCCTTGAAGCGCGTGATCTCGCAGCTCTTACCCAGCTTTGCCGCCGCCGCATCGCGCTCGGACTCAGTGTAGCAATAGATCGTCTCCTGCTTGTTGCGCACGCGGAACAGTGGCGTCTCCAACACGTAGAGGTGGCCGTCGTGGACCACCTGTTCGAAGAACTTCATGAAGTAAGTGATCATCAGGTTGCGGATGTGCATCCCGTCCACGTCCGCATCGGTGGCGAGGATGACCCGCTCGTAGCGCAGGCCGTCGAGGTTGTCCTCGATGTCCAGCGCGCTCATCAGGTTGTAGAGCTCGTCATTCTTGTAAACGATGTCGCGCTTCAGGTCCCACACGTTGAGCGGCTTGCCCTTAAGCGTGAAGACGGCCTGCGTCTCGACGTTGCGGCAGCTTGTGATGGAACCGGCGGCGGACTGACCCTCGCAGATGAAAATCATCGAGCCGTGGCCCTTGTCTTTCTTTTTGTCGAAATGCGTCTTGCAGTCCTTGAGCTGCGGGATGCGCAGCGTGACGGCCTTGGCGCGCTCGCGGGCGAGCTTCTTCACGTCCTGCAGCTCCTTACGAAGCTGCTTGGTGTCCTCGACCTTCGCGAGGATCTGCTCGGCCACCTGCTTGTTGCGATTGAAGAAGTGCAGCAACTCCTCGCGCACTTTATTGACGAGGTCGGTGCGAATCTCCGTGTTGCCCAGCTTGTTCTTCGTCTGCGATTCGAAGACCGGATCTTGCAGGCGGATCGCCACCGCGCCGACCATGCACTCGCGCACGTCGTCGCCATCGTAGCCCTTCTTGGAGTATTCGTTCACCGCCTTGAGCAGGCCCTCGCGGAACGCGCTCAGGTGCGTGCCGCCGTCGCTGGTGTATTGCCCGTTGACGAACGAGTAGAAACTTTCGCCGTAGCGGCTGTTGGTATGGGTGAAGCAGAACTCCAGCGTCTTGCTCGTGTAGTGGAGCGGCGGATAGATCGGCTCGGCATTGTCGCCGGCTAAATCCTCCATCACCAGATCGTGCAATCCATGGCGCGAGACAAACTCCTTGCCGTTGTAAATGAGCCGCAGCCCCGTGTTCAGATAGCTGTAATGCCGCAACCGCCGCTCGACGAACTCCGGCCGAAACTCGCTCTCCTTGAAAATTGCCGGGTCCGGCTCGAACTCGATGAACGTGCCGTTGGGCTCCTTGGTCTTGCCCTTCTGCTCGCGCTTGAGCTTGCCCTGCCGGAACACGCCCTCGGCAAATTCGCCCTCCCGATGGCTGCGGACGACGAACTCCTTCGCCAACGCGTTGACCGCCTTGGTGCCGACGCCGTTAAGACCCACGCTGAACTGGAAGACGTCGTCGTTGTATTTCGCGCCGGTGTTAATCTGCGAGACGCACTCGATGACTTTGCCCAGCGGGATGCCACGCCCGAAATCGCGCACGCGCACGCGGTTGCCCTCGATGGAGATTTCAACCTGCTTGCCGAAGCCCATGATGAACTCGTCAATCGCGTTATCAATGACCTCCTTGAGCAGGATGTAACAGCCGTCATCGTAGTGCGCGCCGCTGCCGATGCGCCCGATATACATGCCCGTGCGCAGGCGGATGTGCTCGATGGAAGAGAGGGTCTTAACCTTGCTCTCGTCGTAATTGTGCTTCGCTTTTTCGTCAGCCATGTGTGCGCGGGTGACTACCGGAAAGTACGTTGGTTGCCAACTTGAAACGCCGGGTAAGAAAGCATTGTGCCCGATGCGGACATGGCGAGACAGGTCTCGCGGCCGAGGGAATTGACCGAGCGGAAGAAAAAGTTCCGGTGCGGGGAGGTGGTCCGCGCTGCCTATGTGCCGAGAAAAGCCTTATGGACGGCGCGGAGGGCTTCGTCACCCTTGGCGAGGTCAATTACCACGGAGATTTTTATTTCACTGGTAGAAATCATATCGATGTTCACCCCCGCCTTGGCGAGGGTTTCGAACATTTTTGCCGCCACGCCGCTGTGGCTCTTCATGCCCACGCCTACGATAGAGAGCTTGCCGATGGTCTCGCTCACTACTAGTTCCGCAAACGCGATTTCAGCCTTGAGGCCATCCATGACCTTACGGGCCTTGGCGAGGTCGGGCTTGTCGAGGGTGAAGGAGATGTCGGTGGTGGGCGACTTCGAGCCGTGGCTGATGTTTTGCACAATCATGTCCACGCCGATGGCGGCGTCCGCAAGGGCCTTGAAGAGGCGCGCGGCCACGCCGGGGTGGTCCGGCACGGCGACCACCGTGACTTTGGCTTGGTTTTTATCGAGCGCCACACCGCGCACGACGATGCCTTCCATGCTTTGCGTTTCTTCTTTCACGATAGTTCCGGGGTTGTCGTTCAAACTGGAGCGGACTTCAAAGACGACGCCAAATTTTTTGGCGAACTCGACGGAGCGCAGTTGCATGACCTTCGCCCCCGCGCCGGCGAGCTCGAGCAACTCGTCATAAGCGATCTCGGGGAGCTTCCTCGCGCCGGGGACAATGCGCGGATCGGTGGTATAGACGCCGTCCACGTCGGTGTAAATCTGGCAGAGATCAGCCTTCACCGCGGCAGCCAACGCGATAGCGGTCAAATCAGAGCCGCCCCGGCCAAGCGTGGTGATCTGGCCCTCAGCAGTCTCGCCCTGAAAGCCGGCGACGATCACGACGTTCCCCGCGTCAAGCTGCGCGTGCACTTTCTTCGGGGTGATGTTCTTGATCTTGGCCTTAGTGTGGACACCGTCGGTGACAATGCCGGCCTGCGCGCCGGTGAGGGACGTGGCGGGAATGCCGAGTTGTTGAAGGGCGATGGCGGTGAGGGCGATGGTCTGCTGCTCGCCGGTGGCCAGGAGCATGTCCATTTCGCGCTCACTGGGCAGCGGGGTGATTTCCTTGGCAAGTTTGATGAGATTGTCCGTCACGCCGCTCATGGCGGAGACGACGACGACGACTTGATCGCCCCGGTTGCGGTGCTCAGCGACGCGCCGGGCGACGTTCTTAATACGCTCGGGGTTGCCGACGGAGGTGCCGCCGTATTTTTGGACAATGAGAGCCATGTCAAAGGGGGCGTGTTTTAGCAGGTAAAAGCGGTTTTTGGCAATGCTCCGCTGAACGCATACGGCAGGGTGAGCGGATTGGCCGGGTCAGTTTGTGGATTGCTGCCAGGGCCAAAAGTGGGAACGCTCGGCGGGCATGAAGTCTGCCATCACCATTTCCCTAGTGGCCGAGGCGCGCGGGGGGCCATTCGTCTTTTGGGATGATCTCACCACCGGTTTTGCCGCCGCCGCACGGCACGGGTTCGATGCGGTTGAGATTTTTGCCCCCGCCGCCAATGCCGTGCCCATCGGCCTCACGCGCCAGCTGATGGAGCGGCATTCGCAGAAAGTGGCTGCTCTTGGCACGGGCGCGGGCTGGCTTAAACACAAGCTCCGCCTCACCGACCCTGATCCGGCCGTGCGGGCGAGGGCCCGCGAGTTCATTTACGGTATCGTCAACCTCGGTGGCTACCTTGGTGCGCCTGCGATCATCGGCTCGATGCAGGGCCGCTGGGAGGGCGCAGTTTCGCGCGAACAGGCGCTGGACTGGCTGGCGGAGGAACTCCAAGCGTTGAGCGAACGCGCCGCCGCGCACGGCCAAGTGCTGCTTTATGAGCCGCTGAACCGTTACGAGACGAACCTCTTCAATCGCAACGCCGACGCCGTCGAGTTCGTCACTGCGCGCGGCCTCAAGCACGTAAAACTCCTCTGCGACCTCTACCACATGAACATCGAGGAGCAAAACCCTGCCGAGTCGCTTCGCGAGACTGGTGCACTGATCGGGCACGTTCACTTCGCGGACTCAAACCGGCGCGCCATTGGCCTCGGCCACACGGACATCGGACCCATTGCTGCTGCCCTGCGACACAGCGAGTTTGCAGGCTATCTTTCGGCGGAAATTCTCCCCTTGCCGGACGCCGAAACTGCGGCGGCGCAGACGATGGTGAGTTTCAGAAAGTTGATCCCGGCGAAGTGAGTGAACCCGGTGGTGGTTTTCCGCCCGGTCACTTCGTGGGCCGAAAGGCGACCCCTATGCCGCAGTCCCGCGACCAGTGTCCGGCCGGTTTTTCTGTGAAGAACAAAAACTCGCGGCCGGTTTTGAGCGCGTGCAGGAGCAGCTTGTCCGTCACCTCCGCGTTGTCGCTCAGGAGCAGCGCGCGGGGCGAGAGCTTCGGCTCGATGAGATCGAACTCGCCCGCCTCGTGCTCCGGCGTGTGGTCGCTGTCGTGGATGAAGAAGTCCACCGGCCCGGTCAGCGCGCGGATGGACGCGTGTGAGTCGCCCGGGACGAGGCGGCCAAACTCGCTGTAAGGCGGTTGCAGTAGGAAGCCCGCGTTGGGGTTCAAATCCATGCCCAGCACCAGGCCGGGGAAACCTTCTTGGGCGTTCCGCCGTAATGCCGCGGCGATCACGCACGTGCCCAGTCCCTTGTCTGTGCCGGTCTCCACGCAGAGCTTGGGCTTGCTCGCCCGCACCATTGCATACCAGCCGATCCGCCGGCCGTAATGCGCCACCGGGTCGTTAACGTAACGCTCCTCCGAACGCTGGCTCGCGCTGATGATGTGGGCGCTCAGCTCGGCGTCCTCGGCAATTTCGCGCACATAGCGCTCGATGGTCGCGTGGCTCTGGCCGGTGACCACGGCGACGAACGCGGTCAGATACCGGACGTTCGTCGGCTCCAGCTCGTAGGTGAAATTGTGGTGCTCACGCGAGGTGAGCGTCCAGACCAGCGCGCGGCCCACGGCTGGCAGAGTTTCGCCCAGCGCGAGCTTGAGGCGGAAGGGAAGCAACAGGATGCGTCCCAACCAGGTGGTGCGGGCGAGTTTGCGCAGGGCGCTCATGGGCGGAGGCCCCGGCCGCAGAAATCAAAGATGGATTCAGTTGGGTTCATCAGCGCGCAGGCGGCGGCTAGACACCGCGACAACCTGTCTATGTGCGGGAGAGTTTGCGAAGGATTGGGGGAATTCAAGCGTTTCGACGAGTTGATTCGGGCTGGTGGCTGCCTTGACGTTATGGGAGCGCTTCCGAATACTCCGCCCGCTATGGCCGAGCCAAAAGAGAATGTGCTGATGGAGAAAATCACGTCGCTGTGCAAGCGGCGCGGGTTCATTTTTCAATCTTCTGAAATCTACGGCGGCATCCAAGGCTTTTGGGACTACGGTCCGCTCGGCGCGGAGTTGAAGCGTAACGTGAAGGAGGCGTGGTGGACCACCATGACCCGCCTGCGCGACGACGTGGTCGGTCTCGAAGCTACCATCATCATGCACCCGAAGATTTGGGAGGCATCGGGGCATGTAGCGACCTTCGCGGACCCGATGAGCACCTGCCGTCAGTGCAAGAAGCTCGTTCGCTCCGACCAAATTTGGGACATGATACCGGAGAATGCTTGGGCGCAGGCCATCGCTGAACTTTGTCCCAGCGGGGTGGTGGAAAGCCCACGTCTTTTCAACTGGGCAAAGGGCAAGGGCAAACACATCGCGCCCAACCTCGCGCTGGTTCGCAACCCGGAAGTTACGTTGTCGTTCCTGGCCGAGCGGGTAAACGCGCCCGGGGCTTTGCCACTCACGACCAAGGAGCTGTATCAATACCTCGCCACGGACCAGTTCAACGCGACGGGCTTGATGAATCCTTGCCCGCACTGTGGCGGCGAGCTCACGCCCCCGCGCCCGTTCAACCTGATGTTCAAGTCGCACTACGGCCCGGTCGAGTCCGACGAGAACGTCTGCTACCTCCGTCCCGAGACCGCGCAGGCCATCTTCGCGCAATTCAAAAACGTCCATGAGACGGCTCGCCAGAAAGTTCCCTTCGGCATCGCGCAGATGGGCAAGGCCTTCCGCAACGAGGTCACGCCGCGCAATTACACCTTCCGTTCGCGCGAGTTCGAGCAGATGGAACTGGAGTTCTTCATTGCGCCGGACGAGGCGATCGAGGCCGTCACCGGCGCGGTCGCCACACCTGCAGCCAAGGGCCATCCCGGCGAACCACAGCCCAACTGGGGCTGGCAGATGTGGCACCAGTATTGGGTCGAGGAACGCATCAAGTTCTACGAGGGCATCGGCCTGCCGCGCACCACGCTGGAGGAGTATTGGCAGAAGCCCGAGGAGCTGGCGCACTACGCCCGCGCCTGCGTAGATATTTTGTTCAAGTTCCCCTTCGGCACGCAGGAGCTGGAAGGCATCGCTGCCCGCAGCGACTTCGATCTCTCGCAGCACGAGCGTTGCTCAGGCAAGCCGATGGGCGTGTTTGAAGAAGAGCTGCGCACCGCGTTCAGCAAGCTGCCGCCCGAGAAACAAACCGCGCTCAAGGAGCGCTACTATCAGGCCCGGCTCAAGTATCTCACCAAGATGGGCGTGGAAGTTGCTAAGGCCGGGGCCGAAGCGCAGGAAGACGCTGACGGCCTCGCCAAGGGCCAATACATCCCGCACGTCATTGAGCCATCTGCCGGTGTTGACCGCCTGATCCTCGCGCTGCTCGCGAACGCCTTCACCGAAATCACCGAGACGGATGCGAAGGGCAAGAGCGAGACGCGCGTCGTGATGAAGTTCCATCCGCGCATCGCGCCCATCAAGGTCGCCGTATTGCCGCTGCTCAAAAACAAACCCGAGCTGGCGAACAAGGCACGGGCCATCTTCGAGTCGCTCCGCCCGCAGATGATGGCCTACCATGATGAGGCTGGATCCATTGGCCGCCGCTACGCGCGGCAGGACGAGGCCGGCACGCCGTTCTGCGTGACGGTGGACTTCGAGACATTCGAAGGCGTGAAAGACGGCCCGCAAGCCGGAGTGAAAGACACCGTCACTCTCCGCCACCGCGACGACGGACGGCAGGAACGCATCGCCATTAGCGAATTACTCCCGTGGCTGCTGGCTCGGGTGCGGTAGGCGGGCCGGCTGGATATCCAGCTTTAGCCCAAACCCCTGACAACCTGCCATTTGTAGGATTTAGCTGGCCCACCTTTCACTATTGGCCCGAGAAGTTATGCTTGTCTCGCTAACGGGCGATATGATCCACGTGCTGTGGCAAAATGAAGCCGTCTGCCCTTCACACGCCGACTCGTGTTCCTCATCTAGCTCCTTCAGGTTTTGCCTAAAATCCACGGTTTAGGGGCGAAATGAGCTATTGACGTCAAGGGGCCGTTTGTTACCTTCTCGCCCCCCTTCACGGGGAAAACCGTAATGAAGACATTTTTGCCGAACGCCCAAGCATCTCTGGACAACCGTAAATGGCACGTCGTGGATGCCAGCGGCGTCGTGCTGGGCCGCCTCGCCACCCGCGTCGCCACTATCATCCGCGGTAAACACCGCCCACAATTCACTCCACACTTGGACACCGGTGATTTCGTGGTTGTTATCAATGCCGCCAAGGTCGTCCTTACCGGCAAGAAGGAGACCAACAAAGAATTCATGACCTACTCCGGCTGGAAGGGCGGAGAGAAATACGAGTCCGTTGCCCAGCGCCGTGCGCGCCGGCCCGAACTGCTCATCGAGCACGCCGTCAACGGCATGCTCCCCAAGGGCCGCCTTGGCCGCAGCCTCCGCACCAAGCTCAAGGTCTATGCCGGCGAGCAACACCCACATGCCGCCCAGCAGCCCGCTAAGCTCGAGATCAAGAAGAAGTAACCTTCCACCTGCAACCCAATCATGGCCGCCACCCAAGACTTCATCGGAACCGGACGCCGCAAGACCGCCGTTGCCCGCGTTCGCCTCGCCTCCGGCACCGGCAAAATAACCATCAACGGCCGCCCGATGGATAAATACTTCCTGACCGAGGATCAACGTGCCGCCGTCGCGCAGCCGCTCAAGGTCACCGACTCCTCCGCCAAGTTTGACGTGCGCGTCAACGTGCAAGGCGGCGGCCCTAATGGTCAGGCCGGCGCCGTCCGCCACGGCATCGCCCGCGCACTTCTCACCGTGGATGCTGCGATGCGACCCGCGCTCAAGGCTGAGGGGCTGCTCACCCGTGACCCGCGTATGCGCGAGCGCAAGAAGTATGGTCAGCCCGGCGCCCGCAAGCGCTTCCAGTTCAGCAAGCGTTGATCAGCCAAGCAGTTTTCAAAAAACCCCGCCAGCGTATGCTAGCGGGGTTTTTTGTTTGCGGGGCCGACTCCACTCCCGCCACGGTTAACTCTTCACTCCTCACCCCGCTCCCTTCACTATCCTCTTCATGTCCGCGCCCGCTCCCTTGCTCCGCCTCACGAACGTCACCAAGCGCTACCCCGGCGCCGCAGGCGGCGATTTGCCCATACTGCGCGACCTCTCCCTTGAAGTCGCGCCCGGCGAAACCGTCGCCATCGTCGGGCCGAGCGGCTGCGGCAAAAGCACGCTGCTCAACCTCATCGGCACGCTCGACCTGCCCGATTCCGGCGAACTCACCCTCGACGGCCAGCGCCTCGACACGCTGGATGAACTCGCCCTCGCCGCCACGCGCAACCGGCAGATTGGCTTCATCTTCCAAGCGCACCATCTCCTTCCGCAATGCACCGTGTTGGAAAACGTGCTCGTCCCCACGCTTGCGACAGGCGACGCCGCCAGCCGTGCGCAGGCAATGAACCGTGCCCAGCCACTCCTCACCCGCGTCGGCCTCGGCGAACGCCTGCATCACCGCCCCGGCCAGCTCTCCGGCGGTGAACGCCAGCGCTGCGCCGTCGTCCGCGCGCTCATCAACCAGCCCAAACTCCTTCTCGCCGACGAACCCACCGGTGCGCTCGACCGCGCCACCGCCAACTCGCTCGGCGCGCTCCTACTCGACCTCAACCGCGAGCAAGGCACCGCCCTCATCGTCGTCACCCACGCCCCTGACCTCGCGCGCAAAATGGGCCGCGTTTTGGAACTGCGAGATGGACAACTTGTCGCCGCCTGAGATGAACCACGAAGACACAAAGGACACGAAGGAAAGACTTCTTCAGTATGCCCTCTTTGTGTCCTTCGTGTCTTTGTGGTTAATCCTGCCATGACGCTTCGCACGCTCATCCTCCGCAGCTTGCGCTTTCACCTGCGCTCACACTTGGGTGTGCTGCTGGGCTCGACCATCGGCAGCGCGGTGCTCATCGGGGCGCTGCTGGTGGGCGACTCCGTGCGCGGCAGCCTGCGCGACATGGCGCTGGCACGGCTCGGCAAAATCGATGCGGCGATGGCCACGGGCGACCGGCTCTTCCGCGCTGAACTGGCAACCAATCTCAACGCCGCGCCCGTCCTCGCGCTGCCCGGCACGGCGAACTCCGCCGACGGCACGCGCCGCGCGAACCGCGTCCACGTCCTCGGCGTGGACGCAAGTTTCTGGAAGCAGGCGGCCCAAGCCCCGGCCTTCACCAACGTCCCGCCGGACTCCGTCGTGCTGAATGAAGCGCTCGCCCAGCAGCTCGCCGTTAAGCCCGGCGACGAGGTGCTGCTGCGCGTCAGCAAAGTCTCCGCGCTCTCGCAGGACGTAGCGCTCACCACGCGCGACGGGCAGACGGTGGCATTGCGGCTGAAGATCCACGCGGTCGTCGGGGCCGAGGAACTGGGGCGCTTCAGTTTGCAGGCGAACCAAGTCGTACCGTTCAACGCCTTTGTTCCGTTGGAACTGCTTCAGAGCAAGTGCGGGGCGAATGAGCAAGCCAATCTGGCTGTCGCTTTTCTCAGAGAGGATGCCCTCAAGCAGCCAGGGGAGCCGCCACTATCTCATTTAGACCGACACAACGGCAGGATTTTTGGCGGATGGAAACTTGCCGACGCTCAACTCTCCCTACGTCCCCTCACCAATTCCCCCGCCCTCGAACTCCGCACCGACCGCATTTTCCTAGACCCGCCCGCCGTCCGCGCCGCGCTGGCGGTGGACACCAACGCACAGCCCATCCTGACTTACCTCGCCACGCTGCTGCGAGCGGGCACCAACGCCACGGCCTACCCGATGGTTACCGCCGCCGGCGCGCCGCTCGTGCCCGCCGACTTGCGCGACGACGAAATCGTCGTGAACCAGTGGCTCGCAGACCAGTTGCAGCTCAAGCCGGGCGGCGAGTTGGAGCTGTCCTACTTTCTGCCCGATTCCGGCGCGCGGCTCACCGAGGCCACGAACCGCTTTCGCATCCGCGCCATCGTGCCCATGCAGATGCCGTGGGCCGACCGCACGTTGATGCCCGACTTCCCCGGCATCGCAAGCGCGGAGCGCATTGGCGACTGGGACGCCGGCTTCCCGCTCACGCACCGCAAGCTCGTAGACGACCCGTATTGGAAGCAATGGCGCGGCACGCCGAAAGCCTTCGTGAGCCTGGGCGCTGGGCGAGGGATGTGGGGCAATCGCTTCGGCGACACGACGGCAGTGAGGTTTCCCGTTCCCCAATCGGAAATCGAAAAGTCGCTGCTCGCTGCGCTCAAGCCCGCCGACTTCGGCCTCGTCTTCCAGCCCGTGCGCGAGCAGGCGCTCAAGGCGAGCCGCGAGGGGCAGGATTTCGGCGGGCTGTTCATCGGGTTTAGCTTTTTCCTGATCGTGGCGGCGTGCGTGCTGGTGGCGTTACTGTTCCAGTTCGGCGTCGAGCAGCGCGCGAAGGAAGTCGGCACGCTGCTGGCGCTGGGCTTCACGCCCAAGCAGGTGCGACGGCTCCTGCTCGGCGAGGGCGCGGGTCTCGCGGTGCTGGGCGCGGCGCTCGGGGCGGTCGGCGCGGTCTGGTATGCGCGTGCGATGCTGCACGGCCTCTCAACCGTCTGGCGCGACGCCGTGGGCACGAGCGACCTGCGCTTTCACGCGGAGCCGGCCACGCTGGCGGGCGGCTTCGTGGGCGCGGTGCTGGTGGCGGTGTTCAGCCTGTGGCTGGCGCTGCGGAAGCAGGTGCGGCAGCCGGCGAGGGTGTTGTTGGCGGGAGGCGGGGAGGAAGTAAGCAGTGTTCAGTGTTCAGTAATCAGTGTTCGGACGGCGAATGGTGGCGAGGCTGGCGGAGCGGCGGCACAAGTAGCTCGACATTCCAATGTCGAGTCGGGGGCGGTGGATGGCGGAAAGTTGGCAGCTGTGCCGAAGGGGCGATTTGGAACGCGACATTGGAATGTCGCGCTACTGGGCGCGGCGTGCGCGATTCTCGCCCTCGCGCTTCTCGGTTGGGCGCTGGCCACGGATCAGACGGCGAATGCAGGGGCCTTCTTTGGCGCGGGTGCGTTGCTGCTCATCGCGGCGTTGGCGTTCACCTCGGTATTGATCACACGGTTGGAGCGGAGCGAGGCGGCGGCGGCGCTGACGGTAGCCAGCCTGGGCATCCGCAACACCACACGTCGCCGCTCGCGCAGCCTCGCGACAGCCACGATGCTCGCGTGCGGCAGCTTCCTCGTGCTGTCCATTGGCGTGTTCCGGCTGGACGAAAACGCGAACGCGACCAAGCGCAGCTCCGGCACCGGCGGCTTCGCGCTGCTGGGTGAGAGCACGCTGCCGGTGGTGCAGGACTTGAACTCCAAGGCGGGCCGGGAGGCGCTGGGCTTGGAAGACAAGTCGCTCGAGGGCTTGAAAGTGGTGCCCTTCCGCGTGCGCGATGGCGATGACGCGAGCTGCCTGAATTTGAACCGCGCACAGAAGCCGAGGTTGCTGGGGGTGAAGCCGGAGTTGATGGCGGAGCGCGGGGCGTTCGCCTTTGTGGATATCAAGCACGCAAACGAGCACAGCGTTGCCCATCCATGGTTGCTGCTTGGTGCGCCTCACGAGGGTTCAAACCAAGTCGTTGAAATTTCCGCCATTGCCGACCTGAATTCGATTCTTTGGGCGATGGGAAAAAAGGTCGGCGACATCATCGAGTATCCCGGGCTGGACGAACGCGGTCGGCCGGTGCGGTTGCGGCTCGTGGGCGCGGTGGCGAACTCCATCCTGCAGGGCAACCTCATCATCGCGGAGGACGAGTTCACCGCGCGCTTCCCGAGCGAGGCGGGTTACCGCTACTTCCTCGCGGACGCGCCGACCAACCGCGTTGCCGACGTGGCTGCTTCGCTTACACGCGCGCTGCGCGACTTCGGCCTCGAACTCACACCCACGACCCGGCGCATGGCGCAGCTCAACGCGGTGCAGAACACCTATCTTGGCACGTTCCAAATCCTCGGCGGCCTCGGCCTGCTGCTCGGCAGCGCGGGCCTCGGCGTGGTGGTGCTGCGCAATGTGCTTGAGCGGCGCGGCGAGCTGGCCCTGCTGCTCGCGTTGGGTTTTCGCGCGAAGGCGCTAAGGTGGTTAGTGCTGAGTGAACACGCGGCGTTGCTGTTGCTCGGCTTGTTGAGCGGCGTAGTGGCAGCGGGCGTGGCCGTGCTGCCGTCGGTGCTGGGCGCAGGAGAACTGCCTCTCGGCGCGCTGGCGCTGACGCTCGGCGGTGTGCTAGCGAGCGGCCTCGTGTGGACGTGGCTCGCGACGGCCTCCGCGTTGCGCGGGCAGTTGCTGGACGCGCTGCGGAACCAGTGAAAGCTGGACACGAAAGACGTTTCAATGCGCTTGGTCTGGATTTTTCTCCTGTTGGCCATAGCGCTAGCGATGCCATTTCTGCTGTGGCGGGATGTGGGCATCTTTACGCCTGAGGGCGCGGTGGCGTGGCTGCGCGAATACGGCCGGTGGGCGTGGCTCGCGGGCATCGGATTGTTGGTGGCGGACCTGATTCTGCCAGTGCCGGGCACGGCCATCATGGCGGCGCTGGGTTTTACCTATGGACCAATCCTGGGTGGCATGGTGAGTGCGGCGGGTTCATTTCTTTCGGGTGCGCTGGCTTATGGATTATGTCGCGCGGTTGGACAACGCGCGGCAGCGCGGTTGGTGAGCGCAACAGATTTGGCGAAAGGTGACGCGCTGTTCACCCGCTGGGGTGCATGGCTGGTGGTGCTGTCACGGTGGCTGCCGTTGTTCCCCGAGGTCGTCGCGTGCATGGCCGGGCTCACGCGGATGTCGGCAGCGACGTTCTTCCTCGCGCTGGCCTGCGGGTCAGTGCCGCTGGGTTTCACCTACGCGGCGATTGGCCACGCGGGCGTTGCGCATCCGACGCTTGCGGTGTTGATAAGCGCAGGCCTGCCGCCCGTGCTGTGGCTCCTGATCCATCGCACGCTGCAACCCAATCCGCCGCCGGACAAACCGTGACCAGCAAAGCTGACTTTTCGCTTCTGGGGCCGGACGGGTTCCGCCACTCTTCGCCGCCATGAACTTACTGCCTTTCGCTAATCTTCCCGTTCACGCCCCACGCCGCTTTGTGCCCGCCCAGATCAACCTCAGCGATTGGGCGCAGATTGCGCCACTCTTTGATCAGCTCAATGCCCGCGCGCCGCAATGCCGCACGGTGGCAGAATTCGAACGTTGGATTCTTGACCAAGGCGAATTAGCCGCTGCGCTAGATCAGGAGGGTAGCCAGCGTTACATCGCGATGACCTGCCACACTGACTCACCCGAGGCGGAGGCGGCTTATCTGCACTTCGTCGAAAAAATTGAGCCGGAACTGAAGCCACGGCAATTCCATCTCGCCAAGCTGTATCTTGCGCACCCGCTGCGATCGCATTTGAACAAGCGCCGTTACGAGGTGTTCGACCGCGACACCGCGTTGCTCGTCGAGTTGTTCCGCGAGGAGAACATCCCGTTGCAGACCGAAGAGGCCAAGCTGGGCCAGCAATATCAGAAGCTCTCCGGCTCGCTCACGGTGAACTTCCGGGGCGAGGAGAAGACCCTCGTGCAGATGGGCCGCTACCTCGAAGAACCTGACCGCGCGCTGCGGGAGGAGGCATGGGCGCTCGTGGCGGCGCGGCGCCTTCAGGAGGCGGACAAGATCGAGGAGAACTTCGAGGCACTGCTCAAGGTGCGGGAGCAGATCGCGCGCAACGCCGGCTTCCCGAACTATCTCGCCTACGCCTTCCGTGCGAAGGGCCGCTTCGACTACACACCGGAGGATTGCCTGAAATTCCACGCCGCGGTGGACACGGAGATCATGCCCGTGGTCCGGCAGTTGCAGGCCGAGCGCCGCCGTCAACTCGGCGTCGCGTCGCTGCGGCCATGGGACACCGCCGTGGATCCACTTAACCGTGCGCCGCTGCGGCCGTTCGCGGAGGTGGAGGAAATGGTCACGCGCACGCAGCGCGTCTTCGACCGGCTTGATGTCAGCCTCGCCGCAGGCTTCAAAACAATGCGCGACCTCAGGTTGCTCGACCTCGCCAATCGCAAGGGCAAGGCTCCCGGCGGTTATCAATCCACGCTCGCCGAGGCGCGCTTACCATTCATTTTCATGAACGCCGTAGGCGTGCAGCGCGACGTCGAGACGATGCTCCATGAGGCTGGTCATGCCTTCCACACGCTCGCTGCGAAGGATGAGGACATCTATGCCTATCGCGGCGCGCCAATTGAGTTTTGTGAGGTGGCAAGCATGGCGATGGAACTCCTCGGCAACCAGCATCTCGAGGAGTTTTACCCGCCCGCCGAAGCGAACCGCGCGCGCAAGACGCACCTCGAAGGCATCATTGGTTTCTTTCCGTGGATGGCGACAGTGGACGCGTTTCAGCATTGGATTTACTCGCATCCCGGCCACTCGCGCGCCGAGCGCACGACGGCGTGGCTGGCGCTAATGGACCGCTTCGGCGGCGACGTGGACTGGGCTGGCCACGAGTCTGCACGGGCGAACTTATGGCATCGACAGCTCCACATTTTCCTGCACCCGTTTTACTATGTGGAATACGGCATCGCGCAGCTCGGCGCGCTACAAGTCTGGGCCAACTCGCACCGCGATCCGGTAAAGGCGCTGCGCGACTACCAGACCGGGCTCGCGCTTGGCGGCTCGCGTCCGCTGCCGGAACTTTTCGCCGCCGCCGGCTGCCGCTTCGACTTCAGCGCGGCAACTGTGCGGCCACTCGTGGCCCTGACGCGAAACGAACTGGCGAAGTTGAACTGACGTAGGGGCTTCGCGTGCGGCCTAGTGCGTTATGACTAAGCTTTGAGCTTGCGCTCGAGGATTTCGCCGACCACGGCGGGGTTGGCTTTGCCCTTGGAGAGCTTCATCACCTGGCCCTTGAGGAAGTTCAGCGCGGCGGCCTTGCCGGAGCGGAAGTCGGCGGCGGGGCCGGAGTTGGCGGCGATCACATCGTCGCAGAACTTCTCGAGCGCACCGGTGTCGCTGACCTGCGCAAGGCCCTTCTCC
>Ga0194124_10000426_pt1 | contig 64644 bp, 92 predicted proteins | sample TA2KigCas0mmetaG_FD_148605 | JGI IMG/M metagenome (GOLD analysis project Ga0194124, IMG submission 148605) | Freshwater microbial communities from Lake Tanganyika, Tanzania - TA2015031 Kigoma Deep Cast 0m | ecosystem: Environmental > Aquatic > Freshwater > Lake | place: Tanzania: Lake...
TGATCGATGTAACAAACAAAACGATTTAATTAATGATTATTTCAACTGTCTAATTGAATGTGATGATAAGCAACAAACCTGTAAACGTATCTGTAGAGAATTAATTAAATAAATCAAAAGGGGGCATATGCCCCCTTTTTTAATCTCTTTGTCTCCAGTCATCTGGTTTGTTTCTACCTTCGGTCCACCAGTCAACCATATCATCGACATCGTTGAATCCACGCTTACCGTTGCGTTCGTGCCCTAATCCACCAATGTCAAGTTGATTTAAAAAATCATCCATACTGCCGTCTACCATGTCTGGATTCTCTGCTTTACGTCTTGCTTGACGTAGCATGGTGCCTGCACTGCGGTTTGCTTTAGCTAGTTTCTCTGCCCAAATCATATCTTCTAACCCTACGCTTTCGTGTAAGATAATCTTCCTGCAGATTTCTTCTAAGCGTAAACGATATTGTGTGGATAGCATATGCAATTTCCATATAGGGTTATTTAGCATTAATCATTGATTCTAACTCGTTGACTCTGCTGAATTCTTCGTATGCTTTTTCTGACCTTTCCGATAGGATATCAGAAATGTCTTCAAGGATTACTTCGTTATCGATGTATTCATCCAGATACTTATCCAGTGCTTCTTTCAGATAGCGATAACGATGCCACTCAGGGGAGTATGGTTTGTAGTGTGCCATAACAAAATTGATATATGTGGCTGATTATAAGATATATATGCTCATTTGTCAAGTGCCTGGATAAGCATTTGTCAATCCCCATTGAATGAATATGGCTAATGCCATAAAAAGGACTACTGATTTAATGGCGAGGTGATTCATTTTTCATTTCCTCATATGCTAATTTAAGTATGTAATAAATGATGTAGGCAGTGCCTGCCAATCCTATTCCAAGCATCAAAATTACACTCCATACTGGGTCAGTCATATCATTGCCATCGCTCTGTTTAACTCAATATAATGATTCATTTCATCAGTTGCGATCTCAGCAATCTTAGTATCTTCCTGGTGATCCCAGAGGTAGTTTAAGTAGGTCTCTGTTGCGTGATATTCAATGCCTGCGTTCAGGTGATAAGCAGACACAGGAGCAATAGAATAATAAACCACCAGAATCCAATAATAGACGAGAACCAGATGATAAGCGAAAAAGCGATCAAACCAGCGGTCGCTTCCGCCACGCTGCTCCATTTCGATAAGGTGTTCGGTTTCATTGATTGTCTGTGCGAAGTGTTCTTTCATTAGAAAGTAGTGTGCTTCTGTTCTAAGTCCTAGACTTTCTCTGAGATGTAGCACACTTAGAAAGGCAAAGTATGGTGCTCTAGCAATCGTCTCAAGCACCCAAAATCTTTGTATTGGTAATCCACGATAGATAAAGTCAATGATTGCTACCGTGATTCCAAGTAATACATCGTTGAGTTTTCTCATAAACCTCCAGAATCTTTTATACCATTTACATAACCTATCACAACCCCTCCAATAAACACAACAGAAATCAAAAGTTCTTTCGAAATAAAATCAATAAATTCTGTCATTTCCATAATCTTCGTCTTCGTAGGTGGATGGTTCTTCAAAGAGCTCTATCATTTTTAAATCTAAAACTCTTTCTTGTAATTCTTTTATGTCTTCTTCAGTGATCATTTATTTTTTCGCTCATCATTTCTTCTAATCTTCGACGCATATTTTCTGATTCGTGTTCTTCTCTTGCATGATGTCTATAACCACGCAAACCTTTATGAATCATGATTCCATGATAGGTCATTGTAGCAAGAAATATTAGTAAGAGTAAGACCCCGATTATTTCAGGGTAATGTTGAGCCATGGTAGTAGTGGTGGGATAACGCCTATAAGTCTTAAAAGTCCTTCAGCAAATAAAGCAAGGACAAACCAACCAACAAACATAGAAATAATGGAAGCATTTCTATTGTGCCTTCGTATAGCAGCATCAATCATCTCCTGACACTCTTTATGTGTGACTAAATGATCTGGTTTAATTTGGTTCATTCGATGCGCCATGAATTTTATACGTCATCTTTTTTATGTTGAATGTAACATTCAAGTGGTTTTTGTGTATCCTTGTCAAAGTTTTGATCAAGATACGTACAAAGTTTTTCTATAATAGTTATATATTCGTCATGCATCCATTCGCTGCCCGTCTCATTGTAAGCGTAATGTTTACAGGCAGTAATGATTCTATTTACGTCTCTGCTTGATAAGTTATACATTGAATTACTCTCTATACATGATTATGTTTCCATCTTTTCTATGGAGATCTAAATGTTTTTTCCCCCAGGGAATAACTCTCCATTCTGTTTTGCCATTCCAAAGTAATAAACAGATATGAATATACCTCATACGTGTGTAGTATAACGAGCTATTTAGATGAGTGGAAATGCTTATTGTGATTTGCTGACAAAGGAGGGCTTGACAACCTGTTGCATTTCCTATATAATTACGTAACAATCTGTAATAAAACTACAATGACTGTAACAACTAACGAGCGTGGTCAACAAAACATGTGGGCGACTGAGCCTACTATGTATTACGAAAACTACGGTATGGATTCACCCAATCAAGTAAAGGAGAAAGTTAATGGACGCTGGGCTATGGTCGGTATTATTGCTGGGTTTATTTCTTATGCTCTCACTGACAAGTTCTTCTTCGGAATCTTCTGAAGACCTACAACCTATCAAACAAGAGGTTACTGATGACTGAAACAATTTTTACTCTAACATCTGTTGCGTTTTTTGTCACGCTATGCTATGCTGTAGAGCAACTCGCTGAAACCTACTAATGAGTGCTGGAATGTTGGGGCAACTTAGTGTTGCCCTTCAAGAAATTGGGTGGGATAGTGAGATTGATCTTGAGGTCAAGATTGCAGGCACCCTAAAGAACGACAAGTTTATTGTCATCAAACCAATCAAACAAGTGGTATCATCTACACCAAACCCTGAACTCAAACAACAACACCCCTATCAAGGAGAAACAAAATGAAATTTGGATTTACCCCTGAGGCAGAGATCCTCAACGCACGTCTGGCAATGCTTGGATTCGTCATTGCTGTTGGCACTTACCTCACTACTGGTCAGATTATTCCTGGTGTGTGGTGATACTTTAAAGGGGGGTCTATAGACCCCCCTTTTTTATGCTTCGAGTTTTACCAAAGTTATGGTTACTGTGACGGTTTGTTCTATTCCAGTTTTATTTACGATTCTGGCGGGAATATTGGTAGTGCCATTTTCGGTAAATCCTATTTTTACTGGAGTTACTATTATTGTTTCTGCACCACCTGTAATAAAATCACAAATGATTCCTGAGTTATCTGGAGCAGAAGTACCTTCTGATCTTGAGGCATCATTAGTTCTTGCAGATTCACTGGTGTATAAAGTAACCCAAGCTTCTTTATTTGTTTGAATTTTTAGGAGGGAATATGTTTTGAATCCATTAAAAGTTACATTTTCCCCAACACTGGGCGCTAATGCGGACGTAGTTACCACTGCTGCTGTTCTGGATTGTAAAGAGTCTGATTGTTCGTATAAAACTCTCCAAATATTGTTTATGTTTACATTTGGATTTGAGTTATAAACTCTTAGAGTTGCGTTGTGTGGTATGTTACTAGTGACTGTTGTATTTAAGTTAAACCAACCAACATTATTTCCTGTTTGTGGATCAAATCTACTACTTACAAATGCTCCTGTTGGAATGCCAGGACCAACTACATATTGAGATTCCAATGGGATATAAATGAGTGGAGCTCTATCACAGAAGAATCTACCTTCTCCCTGATCTACTGCTTGGAAATAATCAACAGTAACATCTGGTGTAGGATATAAACTTTCATCAAATATTCTTAATGTTCCCGTCTGATTGTTATACCATAGGTCTCCATCTTTAGCCCATGATGGAGCAGCGGTTCCTATGTGTACAGATGGAGGAGGAGTTATAGTCATGCCTCTTCCTAGTGATGCAGATTGCTGACCACCAACTGCAGCATCGGAACTTACAACTAATCCCTTAGTGCCAGCAATAATCGAATATGTTGTGGCGCCAGTATTTGAACCCAATAGACCTAGCTTTGATTCGTAAAACTTACTATCTGTTTCTGTTACATCAGATGCATATGTTTTGTTCGTGGAATCTATAATAATTGTACCATTTGCGTTGGGTAAAGTTAGAGTTCTATTAGCAGTAGGATCGACAACAGATAAAGTAGTTTTGAAGGTATTGACCGTAGCACCTTCAAAAACCAAAGACGATGCAGTTGCAGTTAGACCGCTAGGCAATCCACTTATAGTAGATGAAATATTGATAGTATTTTCGTCTATTCTACTTACGTTTATTCCAGAACCAGATTGGATTAATAGGTTATCATCAACCAGTGCATTTATTTCTCTTAATCTTATTGCAGCTCCAGAGACATCAGTTTCTGCTGATACTACATACTCTCTATCGGGAGGAATAGTGGGTTTATTAACTTGAATGTCGTTATAGTCAGCACTGATTGCTAACTGTGATAATGCTGGAGTATTGTCTAAGTCTTCATAATCTCCAGAGAAGAATCTTCCCGTTGTATCTGTTAAGTCCGAAGCATCTGTTACCAAGTCTGGTAGATTCAGTAGGTCGCTATAAGAACCAGTAGTTGCTACAGTCTTTAAATCTGGTAGATTCAGTAGGTCGCTATAAGAACCAGTAGTTGCTACAGTCTTTAAATCTGGTAGATTCAGTAGGTCGCTATAAGAACCAGTAGTTGCTACAGTCTTTAAATCTGGTAGATTTGATATTTCAGAATAGTTTACTGCTTGATTTATCCATCCATCACTACTATATTTTAGTACTTGCCCGTTTGTTGGGTTTGTGATTGTGGTGTCCCCTAAGTCCGAAACATTAATAGTTGTTACGTCTACCGAAAACTCAATGTCATTATTGTCAACTGTTAATATAACACCAGGACCAGCAGTTAGAGATACTACTACGTTGGTATTATCAGAACCAGCTAATGTAATAGTTTTTACTGTTGTTGAACTGCTTCCTACATTCAATCCATAAGTTGTATTGGGGGATGATACTGTAACAGTTTGACCGTTTTGCGATACTGTAGTTGCTGCTCCTCCAGTAAATGTTACATCTCCAGTAGTGAAAGACCCAGATGCTCCTCCTTTGATTCTTGTTATTGTATCTGTGCTTATGATGTTAATCGTATTTCCTGCTTGAGAAGCCGATGAAGCACCAGATGCAGTGATAGTAACATCCCCAGTAACAAATGAACCAGAAGAACCACCCTTCAATCTAGTAATGGTGTTGGTATCTGAAGCACCAATAGTGATAGTATTGCCTGCTTGAGTAATGAAAACCGAACCAGATGGAGAAATAGTTACATCTCCAGTGACAAAGCTACCTGCTGAACCGCCTTTAATACTGGTGATAGTATCGTTATCGATGTAAGTAGCATTGATTGTTATTTCATCGTTGCTTCTACTTAATGAAATATTTGTTCCAGGAACTAATGTAACATCATCCGTAACCAAGTTTACGTCTGTTAATCTAATAATTTTTTTCCCATCAGTGCCATCTTCTGCACCTATGGAATATGTTGTATCTATTTCTGCGGGGACATTTGCCCACTCAACACCATCACCAGTAGAATAAAGTATCTGACCCTCATTACCTACTCCAACACCATCATAAATGCCACTTTGAGACAGATTTAAGTTGTCCCCTGTTGCCAGTTCTTCTAATCTTTTAGTGACAGAGTTACCAATTAACGGAAAGCGATTTGCCATTACACGACGCCGTGAAAAGTTTTCTATTTATGTTATTTATAAATGGTGCTGTCAGGGGGCTTGACAGGTACGGGGAACCGTGCTACTATAAATAAATGTTAAGGAAACGAAACATTCCTTAACAATACTTTCTCAACTACTCGGAGTATTTTCAATGACTGCAACTATCGCAACACGTCGCGGTGGTGAAAACATTTGGCAAAACTTCTGCGAGTGGGTTACCTCTACCGACAATCGTTTGTATGTCGGTTGGTTTGGAACTCTTATGATTCCCACCCTGCTTGCAGCAACCATCTGCTTCATCGTCGCCTTCATCGCCGCACCCCCCGTGGATATTGACGGCATCCGTGAGCCCGTCGCTGGTTCTCTTATGTATGGAAACAACATCATCTCTGGTGCTGTTGTCCCATCGTCCAATGCTATTGGACTGCACTTCTATCCCATCTGGGAAGCCGCTTCACTCGATGAGTGGCTATATAATGGTGGACCATTTCAACTGGTCGTCTTCCACTTTCTAATCGGTATCTATGCCTACATGGGTCGTGAATGGGAACTCTCTTACCGACTGGGTATGCGTCCTTGGATTTGTGTTGCCTACAGCGCACCCGTTGCTGCTGCTTCTGCAGTTTTCCTCGTGTATCCCTTTGGACAAGGTTCCTTCTCTGATGCCATGCCGCTCGGCATTAGTGGAACATTTAACTACATGCTTGTTTTTCAGGCGGAGCATAACATCCTCATGCACCCCTTCCATATGCTTGGGGTGGCTGGTGTATTTGGCGGTTCTCTTTTCTCTGCTATGCATGGATCTTTGGTCACAAGTTCCCTCGTTCGTGAAACCACAGAGAACGAATCCCAGAACTACGGATACAAGTTTGGACAAGAAGAAGAAACATACAACATTGTAGCTGCTCACGGTTACTTTGGTCGTCTGATCTTCCAGTATGCATCGTTCAACAACTCACGTTCACTGCACTTCTTCCTTGCTGCTTGGCCTGTTGTCGGTATCTGGTTTACTGCTCTTGGTGTTAGCACCATGGCATTCAACCTCAACGGATTCAACTTCAACCAATCAATCGTTGATAGTTCCAATCGTGTCATCCCAACTTGGGCAGACATCTTGAATCGTGGTGGTCTTGGTATGGAAGTGATGCACGAGCGCAACGCTCACAACTTCCCTCTTGATCTTGCTGCTGCTGATGCAACTCCTGTTGCTCTCACCGCACCTGCAATCGGTTGACACTTCAGTTACAACTGATAAACTGGGGGGAGCAATCCCCCTTTTTTATTGGATAAATATTGAACGACATTGGAGTTACATTGATGGTCAAAGAAGTGCTAGGTGTGCATCATATCGCAGAGTTATGTGAATGTAATGCAGACCTTTTAAACGATTCGCATTTTATTAGCACTTCCCTTAGGCAAGCAGTAGAACATGCTAACGCAACATTGATTGAAGAAGTTAAGTATGAGTTTACGCCACAGGGAATCACCGCTGTTTGCCTGTTATCAGAAAGTCATATTAGCATTCATACCTGGCCTGAAAAGAGGTATGCTGCGGTAGATATCTTCACTTGTGGCGATCACACGGCACCAGATGTTGCTTGTAGATTCATGGCGGATGTGCTAGAATCTAAAGAACCAATATTTACAGTTATTCATAGAGGTATTTAATATGAAAATCCAGGCTTATACATTAAGAGGATGTCCTTCCTGTAGTCATTTAAAAGAACTTTTTAGGAGAGCTGAAGTTGAATACGAAGAGATTGTTGTTAACGTAACTATGAGTAAAAAGGATTTCTTATCTTCTTTTCCAAATGTTCCAGGTTTTCCGTTTGTGGTTATTGATGATGTTCCTGTCGGTGGACTGGTAGATACTGTTAGACTTTTTGTGAAGGAAGGATTGGTATCTAGTAACAAGAAGAAGTGACATGATTTTTCTCGAAGATATTTACGACGTAGTAAATATAGAAATCGAACGTGCTTTCTTTGAAGAAAAGTATCAGTTAAATTTTTATGAGTATTTGAAATCTCAAGATTTGAAAAGAGAACAAGTGCTATCTTTCATCAACTCTACGTTGTTTATTTCTATCAAAGATCAAGTGGAAGAACTTGATTTATATTTAACGGGTGGAGATTCTGCATCTTTTGTTAGAGAAGCATACGGGTGGATAAGTAAACCTAGAGCTCGAAAAATAAAAGATTATCTTTCTAATATTATGGAGGATGCTAATAAGTATGAGCAATCAAAACGCAGAGGAAGAAAACCTGGGAGCAAGAACAAGAAGAAGACGGTCACAACCTCAAATAAATAAAGGTATAGAATTCATGCTGCGTAGGAGGGTTGATAAAGTCAAACCTAGACATGGATTACAACTGAGTAAAACATTCAACCTCCTACGCAAGACATTCCATTTCAATTTGGAGTTCACTTGGGAGGTTGACAAACCAACAAGGGAGCAGTAAAATGGAGTCAGCAACACCATACATTCTATTCTTTAGTGGAATAGGCATCATCGGTTCATTCGCTATCGGTTTCATTGCTGGATGGTTCGGTAACGACATCATCTATGCATTTCTAGACAAAAACAGGATTCAACCAATGCATCCTGAAATGTTTGATGAGAACGGTCAACTGATTCCTGATGAGATTGTAGCAGTTCGCTTTGAGAATTCTGAAGATTTTGAGGAGTACAACGACGAGGACTAAATGATTCTAATTGATATGAATCAGATTATGATTAGTAATCTGATGATGCAACTGAAAGGTGATGCATTAAATGAAAACCTTGTTCGACATATGGTGCTTACTGCCCTTCGTAATTTTGAAAAACAATACTCTCCTAAGTATGGTGAGGTTGTTCTAGCCTATGATAGTAAGCACTATTGGCGCAAGGAAGCATTTCCTTATTACAAACAGAATAGAAAGAAAGACCGAGAAGCATCCGACCTAGATTGGAATGCTATCTTCGAAGTTCTGAATAAGATACGCGATGAAATCAAAACCTATTTTCCATACAAGGTTGTTGAAATATATGGCGCTGAAGCAGATGATGTTATCAGCACTCTTACTACTTATCAATCGTATCGAAATATCAAACTTGAAAAAGAAGGTAGGCAACCAGAAGAGGTTCTGATTCTTTCGGGAGATAAAGATTTTATTCAACTACAGAAGTATCCTTTTGTAAAGCAATATAATCCTATTCTTAAGAAGGAGATTAAACATGCAGACCCTAAAGCATATGCCAGAGAGCATATCATTAAAGGAGATAAGTCAGATGGCATACCTAACTTCCTATCTGATGCTGATACATTTGTGGTAGGTAAGAGACAGAAACCTATAAGTAAGAAAAACTTAGAAAGATGGGTAAAACAAGATCCATGGGATTTCTGTAAAACTCCTGAAGAAAAATCAAACTACATGAGGAATAAAAAACTTATTGATCTTACATGTATTCCAGAAAATCTGGCTACCGAGATTGTATCGTATTACAAAGCACTAAATAGCAACGAAAGGAAAGTTCCATTAGAATACTTTCAGCAACATCAACTCACTAAGTTGATGGAAGAATATGTATTTCGTAACACACAACCATTTTGAACTGACATGGCAACTAAAACATACCGCCCTCTAATCTCAGAGGTATTGCGTAAAGTAAATAACGCAAAAACTAAAGAAGAAAAGAAAAAGATTCTTCTTCAAAATAATACTCAAGTATTAAGATCACTTTTTATTTGGAACTATGATGAAAGTGTAGTATCAATGCTACCCGAAGGCGAAGTCCCATACACACCCAACCCAGCTCCAGAAGGAACAGATCATCTTTTATTAGAAAATGAAGGTAAAAAAATGTTCCACTTTGTAAAAGGTGGGTCTGGTATTACTCAATCAAAAAGAGAACAAATCTTTTTGGGAATGCTTGAGAATCTTCACCCAGATGAAGCAGAAGTTCTTTGTCTGGTGAAAGATAAAAATTTACAGAAAAAGTATACTCGTATTTCAAAGGCACTTATCGAAGAAACCTTCCCGCAGATTCAATGGGGAGGTCGTTCCTGATGAAGATTCTCCATCAAAACTGTGATCCTGAACTGGCAAACGATAGAGGTTTGCCTTACACTGCTTACTTAGTTACTTATGAAATCGATGGAGCACTTGCATATGATTTAGTTATCTCTGATAAACAAGTAGAAATCTTTGACTACTATTGGGATAGATATAGAGAAGGTCTAAAAGGTTGGAAACAATCCGAAGGAAGAGTTAATCCTAAACTATGGGGCAACAAACCAGCAAAAGAAGAAAAAAGGAGGAAGTAAATGGCGCTACAAGTAACTGATGCTGCTAAAAGTTTAGCTTTAGCGTATTTGGTAGCAAATGATGTTTCTGTAGAAAATTTGCAACTGCGTTTGTATAGTAATGACTATACTCCATCGCAAGATAGTTTATCTACAGATTTTACTCAGGTAACTCAGAGCAATGGTTATGCTGCTATCAATCTAATCGGCAGTGCGTGGACAGTTAACGGTCCAACTGCATCATATCCAACACAAACGTGGTCTTTTACTGGATCTGTTGGAAACGTACATGGATATTATGTTATCACTACAACAAACAATCAGGTATTGTTTGCTGAAAGATTTCCTAGTGCTCCATATAATATAGCAAATAGTGGAGACATTATTTCTGTGACTTTAAATCTTACATCTAACTAATATGACTGAAGAAATCATTGACATTGAAGCACAAGAAGTGGTAGAATCACCTGAAGTAGAACCACAAACTCCTTTTCTAAGCGCAAAAATTAATGAAAAAGAGTTTAGAAAGATTGTAAAGCAATACAATCGTTATCGTAAATCTACTCTCGCTGAAGTTCGTCGTCTCGATGGTGCCACACAATATGACAATCCATTCTCAAGTTAAACTCATTTCCGTCACGCCTGATGCAGAAAAGACAATGGCGTATGTTGCTAGAGTGTCTAACCCTAGTAATCAAGATAACGAAAACTACGCAGGGTTATTGCGTTATTGTATTAAGCATAATCATTGGTCTGTGTTTGAGCAATCTCATATGACACTGGAGATTGAAACCTCCCGTGGTATTGCAGCGCAAATCTTGCGTCACCGTTCATTTACATTCCAAGAGTTTTCGCAACGCTATGCTGATACTAATCTGTTAACAGGAGATATTCCTGTACCAGAATTGCGTCGTCAAGATGATAAGAATCGTCAGAATTCTACTGATGATCTTGAAGGGTATCTAAAACTTGTTCTTGAGACAGAAATTCAAGAGCACTTCATCCGTTCTAACAACCTCTACAAGCGCCTGCTAGAGCATGGTGTCGCTAAGGAGTGTGCTCGCTTTGTGCTTCCTTTAGCAACTACCACGCGCCTGTATATGACAGGCTCAGTGCGTTCTTGGGCACACTATATCAATCTGCGTTCTGCTAACGGAACACAGAAAGAACATATGGTCATCGCTGAGCAGTGTAAAGAGGTGTTCAAAGAACAGTTTCCAACGGTTGCAGAAGCACTGGAATGGTGATATAATGGAGTCAATGACAGAGACTCTATGAATATCTTCTACTTGAGTTACGACCCACGCACTTGTGCCGCCGAGCATTGCGATAAGCATGTAGTGAAAATGATTGTTGAGTATGCTCAACTCATGTCTACTGCTCATCGTGTGCTTGACGGCATTCCTTATACTGCCAAGACGGCAAACAATCGCAGCATCAAACGCTGGCGACTTGACAAACCACGCGAAGACATTCTATACAAAGCATCCCATATCAATCATCCTTCTAACATTTGGGTGCGACAATCTTCGTCACACTATCGCTGGTTGTTTGATTTGTTTCAGCACTGCTGTGTAGAATACACCCGACGTTATGGAAACTATCATAGCACTGAGAGTATGGTTAGTTATCTTTGGGTTCCGCCATTCAATATTAAACATGCTGGGTGGGTTGACCCCCCTCCTGCGATGCCAGATAAATATAAAGTGCCTGGAGATAGTATCCAGTCATACCGTAATTACTATATTGGAGATAAAGTTTCGTTTGCGAAATGGAAATCTCCTGCCACTGTTCCATCATGGTTTATTGAAGATGCCAACTTACAGATTCAAAGATAACAATACAGGCGATGAGTTTGAGAAGTGGATGTATATGGCTGAAAGGGAACAATATCTCACAGACAATCCTCATCTAACTCAGATGCCTACAATACTTCATGCCGTATCTGAAGTAGGAAACTGGCAGAATAAAACTGATAGCGATTGGAAACACATTATCAATCGTGCTGCCGATACCCCTGGTTCAAACATTAATCGTCTCTGAATATGCCTGTAAGAAATCGTAAGACTAAGCAAGCTGTTCCAACTGGAATGAGCGTAAAGCAAATGAAGCGCAAGAAGCCTCTCAACGAAGAATATTTTGCTAAAGATATCGAACCTCTTACCGAATCACAAGGTAAGATGTTTGAAGCATGGGAAAATGATAAGCATCTGTTTGCTTACGGTGCTGCTGGCACTGGTAAAACATTTGTTGCTCTCTATCTGGCACTCAAAGATGTTCTGAACGAGAACACTCCCTACGAAAAAGTTTATATTGTTCGCTCACTTGTAGCGACACGCGAGATTGGTTTCCTTCCTGGTGACCATGAAGATAAGTCATCGCTCTATCAGATTCCTTATAAGAATATGGTAAAGTATATGTTCAACCTTTCAACTGATGAAGAGTTTGAACTACTGTATGGCAATCTAAAGAACCAAGGAACCATCAGCTTCTGGTCTACTTCATTCCTGCGCGGCACCACCATGGATAACTGCATCATTGTTGTAGATGAAATGCAGAACCTTAACTTCCACGAACTTGATTCAATCATCACTCGTGTTGGTCAGGATTGTAAGATTATGTTCTGTGGCGATGTGCAACAGACAGATTTGATCAAAACTAACGAACGCAATGGCATCCTTGACTTTCAAAAGATCATCTCTACAATGGATGAGTTTGAATCTATTGAGTTTGGTGTGCAAGACATCGTTCGTTCTGGTCTTGTTCGCAGTTACATTATTAGTAAAATTAATCTAGGTTTCTAAATGTTTCTTCATTCTTCGTCATTCAAACCCATTGAGATTGAACCTATCATGGTAGAAGGTCGTAGGCTTTATCCTACACCTTCTGGTGGTAAGTATCCATCTATTACAACTGTTCTTGGGGTGTGCCCGAAGAAGAAAAAGAAACTGAATGAGTGGAAGCAGCGTGTCGGTCATGACAAAGCGCAGCGAATCTCAACTCGTGCCTCTACTCGCGGCACAAACTTTCATAAGATGGTTGAAGATTTGCTCAATAACTGCTATAATGAGGACAACTTCAAAGGGCAACCCCTCCCCCTTATGATGTTTAAAAATGCTGTTCCAACTCTCAATAGAATCACTAAGGTCTATTTACAAGAAGCAGCATTATACTCTGACAACTTGGAAGTTGCAGGGCGAGTTGATTGCATCGGTGAGTTTGATGGTATTCCATCCGTCATTGACTTCAAAACCTCAGCGGAAGAGAAGCGCGAAGAATGGATGGAAGACTATTATATTCAAGAAACAGTTTATGGGTGCATGTTTTATGAACTATATAAGACACGCATTCAACAACTTGTCACCATCGTTGCATGTGAAGATGGTAACACTCAAGTCGTTATCAAGAAACCTGAGAAGAAATATCTCGACCGTTTCATAGAACTACGCTCACTCTACCAGGAAACATATGGAGGATAAATCTAAACTAATAGAGGATAAATTTATGACTATTGCGAAGTTTTCTACGGAAGTAGAAACTCTTGTAAATAATGACAAGATGAGTTACATTGATGCTATTCTACATTTCTGTAGTGAAAATGATATTGAGATTGAAACTGTTCCTAAACTGATTTCCAAACCTCTTAAAGAAAAACTTAAGCACGAAGCTCAACAACTGAACTTCATCAAAAAAACATCTCGCGCTAAACTGATGCTGGTATGACTGACTTCTTTGATTCTGATATTGTCCGTGAAGAAGCAAAAGAAATGGAGCGTCTTCAAATGGAAGCAATGGAGCTGACACTTTCTGGTCCTTTTCAAGGGAGCAAAGAAGATCAGCTGAACTATATTGATACTGTACGAGCACTGGTTGAAAAACAACAGATCTTTTACATGCGTCTGAAACTATCAGACGATCCCAGAGCAGTTGATATGTGCGAGCAGATCGAACAGGGTGCTAAGATGCTCTACGGTTGGTGGGAGACCGCTGACGTGCTCTCCCTGATGCGTGAGATGCTTGCCAAGCTCGACCAGTTTGAGAAGGAGATAGAGGCAGAGGGTTGACGCCGACCTCTGCCTGTGGTATGATGACTAAGTGATCGGGCGTCACACAAACCAAATCCAAAACAATCCGAGGTAATCCTATGTCTTTCGCTGATCTTAAGCGTAAATCTCAAAACTCCTTTGCTTCTTTGACGAAGGAACTTGAGAAAGCAAACTCTACTTCCACTAGCGATGATCGCTTCTGGAAGCCCAGTGTTGACGCCGCTGGTAACGGGTTCGCTGTTATTCGTTTTCTTCCTGCACCTGATGGAGAAGACATTCCGTTCGTTAAGCTATATTCTCATGCCTTCCAAGGTGATGGTGGTTGGTACATCGAAAACTCTCTGACTACTCTTGGTCAGAAAGATCCTGTTGGTGAAGTGAACCGTCGTCTGTGGAATAGCGGTCGTGATTCTGATAAAGAAACTGCTCGTAAGCAGAAGCGTAAACTGACTTATTATGCTAACATCTATGTTGTGAGTGACAAAGCAAACCCTGAGAACGAGGGTAAAGTGTTCCTGTACAAGTTTGGTAAGAAGATCTTCGACAAGATCACTGCCGCTATGCAACCTGAGTTTGAAGATGAAACTCCTGTGAATCCTTTCGATCTGTGGGAAGGTGCTAACTTTAAACTGAAAATCACTAATGTTGCTGGTTACTGGAACTACGACAAGTCCGAGTTCGCTGCTCCTTCTGCTCTGAATGCAGATGATACCAAACTGGAATCTATCTGGCGTCAGGCACATTCTCTTCAGGCATTTGTGTCTCCTGATAACTTCAAGTCCTATGAAGAACTTGAAGAGCGTCTGAATCTGGTGCTTGGCATCACTCAGACTCCTGCATCCGCCCGTGCTGCTCAAGCAACTCGTGTGATGGATGAGGAAGAGGATGAAGAGTTCTCTGCTCCTGCTCCTGCTACCCGCCGCGAACCTGCCCTTCCTAAGGTTGCAGTCGCTGCTGGTGTAGATGAGGAAGAAGATGATGCTCTCAGTTACTTCGCTCGCCTTGCTGAGGAAGACTGATTAAACTCCAGATTTCTTAGTGAATCTGTCGATGTATGAGGAAGACTTAGAGTATTCCATTTCTTTCTCATACTGATCAATAAAATCTTGCACAAACTCTGGACGTAAGAGATAGATTTTTCTCTTATCATCGTTCAGAGTTTTTTCGTATTCGTAGTTGGTAACGATACGACAAACTTGATTGCCAGTCTTAGTTACGATAGTTCCATTCCCATCATTGTACTTGAATGGTGACGTATAGAAAGAACGTTCTACTTTTAATCCTTTCTGTAGAACAATTTTCCCTTGGGAGTTTTTGATTTCGTATGTTTCGTAGTGATGAGTTCTATCGGCTGGTAATGTATTTTCTTCACCTGTTTCAAATGGTTCGTAGCGATAGGCAAAGTCTACCATTTCATACAGGTCAGATTCTTTTACTGGTAAATCAAAGTATGAGTTGATTACATTGTTAGTAATCAGAATAACCCAGTCAAATTCTGATTGCCCATATGTTTTGTATGCAAGATAATCTATTCGGTCTTCATCAGTGAGAACATATTCATTGAATAGATTGATGTAGTTGTATGATTCTTCTGTTAACTTGTGTCTACGAAAGAAGTTTTTCACGAGTACATATTCTTTTTCGGAATATGGAAACCTTGAAGGTTTCTTATCATATTCTACATTTGGTATACGATTAAAAAATGCCATTATCTTGCACTACCTCCTTCGATATCTTCTCTAAAGACTAGTTTTGTTTCCATGAATGCGACAGTCAATGCTACTCCGATAGGTTCTCCACCAGTAAAAGAAACATATTTACCATCTGTAACATAGTTAACTTGTACTGATGTTATTGCGGAGGGTTTATACTTTGGAAGATTTCGATTTTCTGTACTTCCAGATATAAAAGTTACCTCACACAAATCAGGCAAACCTATGAAGTTTTTTGTTAAATCTCCAAGAGCAGCACTTTTTCTTTTGGGAGCACATGCTTTTTTAAACTCATTAACTATTTGAAGAATACTAGTTGCTTCTGATTTAGTGTGTGGTATCATTTTAAATGAATACCCATGTGTTCTTAGTCCAGTTCCACTATATAGAAGTTCGGTATTTGGATTTATGATTGATCCTGTTGTTAGTTGTAGGATGTCATTTGTTGTTAGATTTCCTCCCAGACCAGGCGCTTCATTTACTTTAGCTCCTAATGTTTCTAGTGCATCTGCGACAAGACCACCACCAGCAGATTTTAACGTATCTACTTTAAACAAGTTTGCTATGCCACCAACCAGTTGCTTCGCATCACCTGTTATTATTCCACCTGCTGTTTTTCCAACTGTTCCTAACGCTAACTGTGCTAATCCTGTGATATCTTTTCCTCCCCAGTTACCTTGAAATGAAGAACCAATTTCATCTGGCATTGGTAAATATATTGGAGTTCCTTTATTAGCGAGTTCTTTAGTTGCAAAATAATCTTGACCAGCTTCGTTTCCAGAAGCACCGCCTTTGTATGGTGTGTCATATTCTTTAAACTGAAATTTAATGTAGTCTTTACTACGTTGTATTCTTTCTGGATAAACTAATCGTGACATTAACTTACTTCCTCGATGTCTTCTGGTCTACCATAACCTTTGATGATTCGTTTTGCTTTGATTCTATCACCCCATTTATCATTTGTTTCTGTCCATACATCTGTTGATTTGTATGGCACTAAAACATTTCCTCGTTCCCTTACGAAATGTTCAACGGGTAATGAGATAGCAGTATCCCATTCATCTATAGCAAGATCAAGAAGAAATCCGTCAACATGGTCTAGAATATATTTATGGATACATACGCGAGGTATATCAATTCTTCCATCTTTTAATCTTTCTATAACGTGTGGTCTTTTTCTTGGATGTAAGTAGTGTAAGTTTGCTCCAATAAAGTGATCTGCATTTGCACTGAACACATATACAAGCGGAAACGTATCATAGTAAGGAAGGTACTTCATCTTTGCTTCGTATTCAAACAGAAATAATCTTCCTTGTCTGGCGTATCTTCTTAATCTATTTTCGTCTTGATTATCTTCAGTATCTGTTCTGTCTTTTCTTTCGTCGCGTATAGTTTTTTCAGGTTGTTGTTTATATTCCAACGCCATTGAACGAACAGTCTTTCTATACCACTGCCAAGACTGTTCTTCGCCGCCACTTTTTTCTTTTACTCTTTCAAAAAGTGTATTGTATCCTTTTGATTTTTCTTTTTTTGTGGATTTAAATCCCTTTGCCATTTGTTATACCCCCAAGTGATCTTCGGTGAGAATAAGGAACTGCATTTGTCTATCCTCACACCAGTCACTTGCGGCTTCCCACTTCGCTTGGTTCTTTAAGAACGTTAATACTTTATCTTTGTATATTTTAGTTTGTTTTTTTGATGGTGGTGGAGGAACTGTTTGCTTCTTCGGTTTAACTTCAATGAGATATTTTTTGATTTCATTTGTTTTGGTACGAACTTTAATATAGAAGTCCACATAATATCTGTGTACCCTACCATCAATCGGTGAGCGGTATGGTATCACAACTTCTTCACTGCCCCACTCCATGACACTTTGATTGCGGTCGCAGAACATCATGAACTTTCTTTCCCATAGCGAACGGTAGATGATGTTCGTTGGGTTGCCTCTGTATTTCTTGGGGTTAGTTGGTTTAAAGAATCCAGAGTATGCCATAAATATAAATACATCTTCCCCAAATATTTATAGATGGCAAGCACAGGAATACAATCATTACTGACGATGATAACCCAAGGAAAGGGTATGGCGACCAGTAATAACTTCGCTGTGGAAATTGATTTTTCTGGTACTAAGTTATTTGGCGGAACTACTTGGTCCTATAAAAATAGTTCCATCACTGACGACACTAGAATGATGATATTTTGTGATGAAGTTTCTTTACCAGGATATCAATTTGCAACAGGATCTGTAACTAGAATGGCTGGAGATGCGCCAGTCTATTATCCAACTGGACCAATATATAATGACATTCAACTATCATTTATGTGTGATGCATATATGACTCCATTACATAAACTTGGTGAATGGATGCGATTTATTTTTGATGATGGCAATGGGAATGCTGATGGAACTGAATCTGGTAGAAGACTAAGATATCCAAACGAATATCAATCAAAAATAAAAATATATAAGACCGAGAGATCCAGAACAAACGATAACGGAGCAATCTCAACTACTTATACTTTGTATGATGCTTGGCCATATTCGTTAGATCAAACACCTCTTTCGTATGGTTCTTCTCAGTTAGTGAAAATTACCTGTAATTTTTATTACAGACGTTGGGGTATAGGAAAAGATACCTTGAACGGTAGATAATATAATCTCATCTAAATATTTTTACGACATCATATCTTTTTGGAGTAATCATGGCTTTACCAAAACCACCAGTGCCTAACTATGAGTTGGAACTACCATCTACAGGCAAGACTATTAAATACAGACCATTCTTAGTGAAAGAAGAAAAGATTCTTCTTATGGCAATGGAATCTGAGGATGAAAAACAGATTACAAATGCTGTTGTTGATATAGTAAAAGATTGTGTATTGACTAGAGGAGTTAAAGTTACTGAACTTGCTTCTTTTGATATTGAATATTTGTTTCTTAACATTCGCGCCAAATCTGTTGGCGAGACTGTAAAAATGAAAATCACATGTCAAGATGATAATGAAACTCAAGTTGATTATGAGTTGGATATCAACCAAGTAAAAGTAATAAAGGACAAAAAACACACAAATAAAATCATGTTGTCGGATGATTCTGGATTGATCATGAAGTATCCAGGCATGGATCAGTTTATTCAAACGCAAATCATGATGAAGAGTTTGAATGCAGAAGAAGTATTTGATATTATTGTAGATTCTGTTGATCAAATTTTTGTTGGTGAAGATGTGTATGAAGCAAAAACTACCCCAAAGAAGGAGATTGAAGAGTGGATTGGTGGCATGACCTCAAAACAGTTTGAGAAAGTGAAAGATTTCTTTGCTACCATGCCAAAACTATCTCATACTTTCACAGTTAAAAATCCAAAAACAGAAGTTGAATCAGATTATACTATTGAGGGACTTGTAAATTTTTTCGGATAAGCATGTTCCATGAAAATCTGGTGAACCACTATCAATCAAACTTTAACTTGATGTATCATCATAAGTTTTCATTATCGGAGTTAGAGAACATGCTTCCCTGGGAAAGAATCGTGTATGTCACTATGTTAAACGCTTATATTGAAGAGCAAAACGACAAAGCAAGACAGAAGGCGATGAAATGAATCCAGAAGACTTAGAAATAGAACAACCGCCAGAGGGTATATTAGATCCTAAGCAACCATGGTGGCCTGCGGACAAAACTGGTGAAAAATCTTGGTTAATACTTAAAGGTAGATTGACTGGTAGAGAACTGCCTGAACTAGGTGGTACTAGATACTCATCTTATGTCAAATTGTCTGAAGCAGACGCCAATCGATTAATCGAGAACATTAAATCTGGTGGTTGGTATCCTCAAGTCAATCAGAATGATAAGTACGGTGGTGCATACAATCAAGAGCAATATCAGAAATGGTTGGTTGAGGAGTTTCTAGAGAAACCTTTTCGCAAAGAAGTTGATGATAAGATTGAAGCAAAACAAGTTCAATCTAGAATAGCTGAGATAGTCAAGGGCAGAAAGTCTGCAAATGTTCAAGCAGCAGAACCTTTGATAGCACCTATGGAACCTATTGCGGATCCATGGGAAGGTAGTTACACAAACTCTTCTGATATTAAACTTGCTCAGCAACAAGAAGAAGAGACTAAGATAAAAGAAATAGTAGATGCCGAGACATCAGAAGATAGTCCAAAATCTTTAACAGAAACTCTTGCTTCTTCACCTGAAGAAGAAGTTATTTCAAACTCTACTGAGTCTAAGTCTCCTTTGCAGTTAATCCCCAAGAAGTTTCCTAATGCTGCACGTCAAAAGATTACTGAGTTATCTGCTATTTTAGATAACATAAGTGCTGAGTTATCCGCGCAGACGACATTAGTTAAGAGAAGAACTTCTGTCATAAGATCTAGTAATGAAGGATTAAAACTTGCCCAGTTTTTAGTTGGTCAGCAAGTAGAAAACTACACTGAGTTTCTAAATGATCTTGAATCTAAATCAAGAGAACAATCTATTGATTTGGGATTGGATGATATTCAAGTAGATAAAGAACCGATACAACAAGAGTCTACTCCTGAAGTACCAGAACCAAAACAAGAACCAGAACCACCAAAACAATGGTGGGAGTTTTGGAAACCAGATACCAAACCACAATCGCCAAGAAAAGCCTCTTCTGGTTTGATGTCAACTTCCATGCCAGCAATGGCAGAAGGTGGCATATCTCCTGGCACTGGACTAAAAAATATAATCCAACCTGGAATCTATACTAATCCTACTGTAGGAAACTTGGCACCAGGCACAGCGATTATACCATTGAATAGAAACTATGGTAAAGATATGTTTGGTAACTATGATGAGATTGAATACATCAATGGATTGGGCAAAGTTATGTCTTTGCCCATGAAAGGATTGCTGGGTTCAGTAATATCTGTATTTGGTAATGTATTGTCTTCCTTGGGACCACTCGCAGGATATTTTAATAATGCGTTACCAAAGTTAGTTCAGTCTGCTGCATCAATACTTGGCATACCCGTAAATATTGTTTTGGATATGTTAGGTGGACCAGCATATGCTGGCGTGATTCCTAATGAAGGTGAAGAAAGGAAGTTCTATAAGTCATGGAAACTATATTTTAAGAATAACCGTTTGATTTTTGAAGGTGGGGTACGCGAAGGAGAAGATGGAGAAGGTGGTGGTGCTGCAGAAATAGCAAAAGATATTTTGACAATCGGACCAAATGGCGAAGGTCTTGGTGGAATGGGGGGAACTAATGTTTCTAAACCTCCTGCGTGGGTTCCGTATACAAAATCAGACACGGGAAAATTACATTATATTTCTGGATTTGGTATGCGGTGGGGCAAACCCCACACTGGTATCGACTTAGCTCCAGCAGGATATCAAAATCTTAAGATTATTACTCCCTTTGCTGGAACGATTACTGATGTTAATAGAGACTGGCCAAAAAATAGTGGTTATGGTTATGGAAACTATGTGGAGATTCAACATGACTCTCCCAAGATATTCACATTTTATGGTCACTTAGAAAAAGTGGCAGATAGCATTACTAAGGGATCTAAGGTACAAGCGGGGCAGGTTTTGGGAACAACGGGTACAACTGGACACTCTGAAGGGGTACACCTACACTGGGAAGTTAGGAAAGGTAGCTGGGGAGACAGGATAGACCCAGTTGAATGGACTCATCAAAATAAACCTAGTTTTGCTTCTGGTGGTAATGCATGGTGGGATCCCATGGGTGTTTTTAAAACCAAAAAAAAGGAAAGAGAGTTGGGTTCAAAAGCAAAACTAAATGGCAAAGATGTTTATTGGGCAGGTAAAAACTACGGTTGGCAGCAGTTAAACAAATCAGGAAAAAGTTATACGATGAATACTTTGAATGCTCCAGGTGTTCAAAATAGGTTTATACAAGATAGAAGACCAACATCATCATCGTCAAAACCACAAAGCAAAAAACCACAAGCAAATGCTGTAGAAAAAATAACCACTACTGTAGTTGATCCAAATCTAACTCCAATGCAACAATGGGCAAAATTATACCCAAAACTTGCTAACAAAGTTAAGTCGGGACAATCTGGTTATGAAGAAATACAATCAGTGTTGCAGCAAAAATCGCCAGTGACTCCACCAGCATCACCAACTTCAACTGTAACTGCTACAGAAAACAAACCAGCTGCAAAAGTTACTACTATAGAGATGCCTATGAGTAAATCAAATGGTATTGTATCAACTGCATACTCAGATTCAACTCCTGTCTTTGTGGATTTAAAAATGGATACGAACATGGTCATGGAACTTCAAAAACTTCGTAGGATGCAGTGATTTCAAAAATGACTCTTAAATACCAAATTGGTCGAAAAAAAATCTCGGCAAATTTTTGACAAAAAAGGTTTTTCTAAATATTTTAGCTAGGTAGGTCGATCATGGCAAAAACACTAACAGAATATATCGTAGAAAAAGCATCGAAGTCTCGAAATGATGCTAAATCAAAAGATAAGAAAAAATCTAAAAAATCAACATCTGGTGGTGGCACCCTAACTGAGTTTTTGCTTGGCGGAAAATCAAAAGATAAAAATAAGAAGAAAAAAACATCTAGTGGAACTCTTAGTGGATATTTTGTATCAAAAATATTAGAGAAAAAGACAAAGGAAAAAAGAGAACAACAAAAGCAACAGTTGTCATTTGGCAAGGAGCTAGAACAAGGTTTTTATCGTCTTTCTAGACAAACCGAAGAAATAAAGACTAAAATATATCATCTCGGTAAAGTTATGTCGGAAGTGACAGAGCAAGATCTTGCTATGGCACAAAATATCGAGATTTTGACTGATATGTTAGCGCAACGCGCAGAACTAGAAAAAGCAGTATTTACTGCGATTGCTCATAAGTTTTCTAATTTTCCAGAGATTGAGATAGCAGAAGCAAAAAAACCACAGCAACTTTCGGATGAAGAAGAAGACGATACTGAAGATATTGATTCTGTGGATGAATCATCCAAAAATACCACAAATTCTATTCAATCTAATCAATCCTCATCAAAACCACCAACCGTAAATCCCCCATCTTCTCCAGATAAAAAAGCAGAAGGAGGCATAACCCCAGGATTGCCTAAAAAAGATAAAACACAATCTTTAGTGCCATATGCTGATGTAATGCAATTACCTTTACAAGCAGCAGGTATTGCTTCTGTTAACTTGATTAGTCAGTTTATAAAAAGTTCTGGTGCGATTGGTGGATTTTTCTTACCATATGTAAAATCACTAGTAAAACCATTTGCTTTAGCATTAGGCGTTACTGATAGCATACTAAGTAACTTATTAGGTGGACCTGCAGCGGCTGCTGAAAGAGAAAAAGATATTGCTTCTAAAGAGTTTGGAAAAACTTGGGGTAAGTTTTTAAATGATGAAGATTTTATTTCCAAGTTTATAGATAAAACATTTACTGGTATTACTGGAGAAAATGTTACTCCTGGAGATTTTACTGGTAACGCTAGCGAAAAAGCAGTAAAGATAGCAAAAATGCTCATGAAAGATTTGGGTTATGCAGACTTTCAGGCAGCAGGAATCGTAGGAAACTTAACTCAAGAAAATACTAATCTTGTCCCAGATTTGTTGGAGGGCAGCAAAAAAGGATTGCTTCCTCAAGCAATGCCTGGAAAATGTGGATATGGGTGGGCGCAATGGACTACTGCATCCAGACAGCAGAAGTTATATGACCTTGCTAAGAGCATGGGTGTTGATCCAGACAAACAAGGGTTGACTGACGCAATTAACTATGAAATGTTGAAAAGAGAATTTCCTACATATGATCGTGAAGGTCGTTTCAAGGCATCAAAAACAATAGAAGAAGCAAGTAATTGGGTGTTGCATAATTATGAAAGACCAGCAGACCAAGGGCCAAGAGAACAAGCGGAAAGAATAGCAGATTCCAAAGCGGTACTTGCTAAAATATCAGCTTCTAGAGGTACTTCTATCGGAAATAGCAAAAATATATTAGGTACATACATTGTGGATGGACCCGAAAGTGGTTTTGATAGTAATATTCAGGGTTTGCCCGTTACTCTACACGGTAAAGAGATCGTTCGTGTATTTGATGGGGGGTTTGAAGTTTATCCGATTGAAAACAAAGAATATAGCATGAAAGATGATCCAATGGGAGTATTTAAAAGATGGTCAGAGATTGCTTCTGGATTAGATGCAAAAGTTTCTTCTTATTTTTCTGCTGGTGGTTCTGCGGAGTTTTGGAAAATAGCAGCATTAACATCAAAAGAAGATTCATTACATTCACAGGGACAAGCAGATGTTGCACAGTCTTTATATAATCGTGCTGCAATTGGTTCTTATCCTGGCGGAAGAAGTATATCATCTATTATAACTGCTCCTGGACAGTATCAACCAACATTTAATAATGCTGGTAAATGGAATGCTATTAAAGATCGAAAATCTGCTATTGCTGCGGTTGGGAATGCAAGTAAAGTTGATATGGCAGCAAAATCTATAACAAATCCCACTTTACAGCAAGCAGCAGCAAGATTTGTTGGTGGTAGAACAGATTTTATGGGAGAAAGTCAGAAACCTTATATGAAACCTGGCGATATTACTAGAGGTAAAAACTATAACTTCCATGGATGGTTTTATGACGCAAAACTACCAAAACCTGCACCTATTCCCAAAACAGTTAGTTCTCAGACAAGGGTGGTTGCAACGTCTGATAAAAAACAGGGGAATATTGTTGTCAATAGAGTAGGTGGTGGTTCTTCACAACCATCAGTGTCTCCGTCTTCTAGATCTTCAACCCGAAGTTCGGGTGGTGGTGCATTTTTTGACCCCCTTAAGTTTATCAGAGAGTTAACTATGCGTCGTTCACGATAAATATCAATACAAGGTAGGGTCGATAGATGTCATTTGGCGTAGAGCAATCTCAAAAAACGAGTGGACAAACATTAGGTGGATTTATAGCTGGTAAAGCTATGCAATCTAGAGATGATGCTAAACAAGAAAAAGAACGTCAAGAAAAAGTAGAAGCAGAAGGCGGTGAAGTTGCTGAAGAGGATAAAAAAGGACTATTTAAAAAAGCACTTGCCCATAACTTTGGTGGTGGATTTTTATCTGGCAAAAAAACATTTGGAGAAAACTTTAAATATAAAGAACCACCTAAACCAGAACAACCTAAATCATCCCCTACTGGGGGAGGAGGTGGTGGTGCTGGAGCTGGACTAGCAAAAATACTTACAGGTGGATTTGGTTCGCTTGTTGCGGATACAACCTCCATTCAGGGTGGTTTAACTGCTATAACTCAACTATTAAACTCTCAACTGCAATCTAGTAGTTTTACTTCTAACGGAATAACGGGTGTACAAGCTATTCTTGCAGATCAACTAGAATCACAAGGAGAACTAATAGAACTGATGGGCGGTGAACGTCCACAATCAGCATCTGGAGCTGCTGGTGCTTCTGGTATGTTTGGAATGGCATCATCAGAAAAAACTGGTGGAGATACCTTAACTGGATTTTTGATGGATAAGTGGCAACAGATGCAAGGTGTTATTAACTTTGTATCTGGATTGATGTCTGGTGGTGGATTGTCTGCACTGATCGCCAGATTCCTTCCTGGTCCAGTTGCTAACATGTTGGGATTGGGTGGTGGAGGCGCTGCAGCGGGCGGCGGAGCGGCAGCGGGAGGTGGTATTACGGCAGGAGCAGTTGCCTCTGGTGCGGCAGCAACTGCCGCTGTGGCGGGCACAGGACTTGCTGCTAGCGCAGTTGGAGAAGCAACCCGTGGTCTAGGGGATCAATGGAGAGCACTTGACAGTAAAAAGAAAAAGGAAGTTCTAAAAAATCCATTTTTGAATACTTTTTTAATGATACCTCCGCTTACTCCAGTTGGTATAGCAGCACAAACTGGGATCATACCTGATCAGCTGTTAGATATGACAGAAGATCCTATTGCTCGTGTGCTTGACGGCCAGTCTGCTGTGGCAGAGACTATTGGAGCTCCATTCAGAGCTATTTTTGAACTAATAATGGCAGGTGGGGATGTTAGTAAATCAAATGCTAAGATGGCAGAGATTGACGCCAATCTTAGAGAAAATTTTAGACAAGCATTTGATCCAAATAGCAAAAAGGGGTCTTGGGGATCCGCATGGGGTAACGAATATGGAACATCAGAATCGAGAATAAAGAACTCTTCTGGTTCTGTTATGTTGGGTGAAGCAGGAAAAGAAGCAGTTGTTGATTTAAACAGTGCTGATGCAAAATCAAAAGGTCTTTCTGGATCTGATGATCCTGGAATAAAAGCATCTGCTGCTTCTATGCTTTCTGTAGTTGATCAGTTCGTGAAAGGAATGGGTCCGTTGGGAACTCCCGTAGCGCAAGCATTGGGTCCAGATATTCAAAATCTTGCTAGACAGTTTGGCATGTCTCAAGCATTACCAAATCTAAAAGTTGGTGGTGGTAAGTTTAAAGAAGATGCCAGTGCTAAGAAAGAAAGATCAAAGTTCTTAGAAAATCTTATTTCTGGTTCTCTAGAGGCTTTGGGTGCTAAGAAAGAAACAGATAATAAAACTACTGGCAGTGGTTCGCCAAAACCAACTGGTGATGCTAATAAAGAAAGATCGAATGAGCGTCAAGAAGATACGAAACAAACATTGGAAAATATTCCTGGTGCTGGAGCAGCTATGGAAAGAATAGCGCCAGCTGGAATAAATGTTGCAGATGGCGAAACTGCGCTTACTACAGAAAAAGAGGTTAAAGGAACACAGGTTCAACTTGCATCTGGAGATAAAGTTATGGTTCCAAGTGCAGACCTCAATCCTGTTGTTGGAAGTAATAAGAAATATTGGTATGATAATAAAGGACAGATTTATAGATGGAAACCAGGAGAAAAAGTTACTCAACTGTATCTAGATGAAGTCCAAAAACAGGGTAAGGCAGATAGTTTCGATCTAGTTAGAGACTTGCGTACTGGAGTTGTCAGGCAAGTTAGTACAAAGAGGGATTGGAATCCATTTAATAATGCTAGTGTATTAAAACCAGGAGAATATAGTTATAGAGCAAATGATAAACTAATTGATAATAGCAATAAAACTCCAGTTTGGTCAAGACAAAATGAAAAACAGGATTTGGGTGGAATCCATGGACCAGAGATTGCTATTCCAAAGCAGAGTAATCTGACATCTTTTGAAGAGGGTGGCTGGTTCCAGCGTCTTACTAGATGGTTGACAACACCTATGGGGCAAGGTGCATCTGATAAGGCAGTTCCTGCTTTACAGAGAGCAGCTAGTTCTGGTTCTCTTGGTTCAGTTCCTCAAGGTCTTGGAAACAGGAGAGCAGCAACTGATGCCGCTATAAAAGATTTATTGGGACACGAAAAGGGTGGTTCGATGTTTGGCGTTGCTAATATCAATAATAAGATAACGGTCGAACAACGTTTAGATGATGTTGAAAAAATGGTAAAAATGTTTAGTGGTATATTAAATCCACTAGCAAGTAATACGTCACAAAAATCAGAGACAAGCACTGCATCTCCACCTAAAACTGCCCCTTCAGCACCACCTATTGCCGCAACAAATCAAGTAGCAGATGAAATGTCCGAAACAGCAATCATTAATGTTATTGGCGGAGAATCCTCATCTAGTGTTCCGTCACCTTCTAAATCGTCTCAAGATACTTCAGAATATTCTAACGATCCATCATGTCATGGATTGGCATCTGTTCTCTGTATTTCTTCTCCTTGGGGGTCAATGTAATGGGATTGGATTTAAATGCAGTAGTTAAAAAAGTTATTATAACAGATACAAAAGGAAAAGAGCACATGCTTACTGGTAACAATCCAGAAGCGCAAATATTTGGCATAAAAATATTTGAAAATGTGGAAAGTTATACGATGGCAGCAGAGTTGATGATATTTGATACTGCTATAAACCTTATTGGAACTGTTCCTATTGTTGGCACCGAAATAGTAGATATAGAGTTACAAGCACCAAATATTTCAGAAGAAACTTTTAAATGGAGGTTTGTTGTTTATGGTGTGAGAAATAGAATCGTTTCTAAAAGTAAACAACTGTATATACTTGATTTATTTTCTGAAGCAGCACTTAGAAATGAAACTTTGCGAGTTGGTAAAGTTTTGAAGGGAACTGGCGATGCTATTGCAGCGGATTTGATTGATAACTATATAAAATTAGGAGATAGAAAGATAGTTGATGGCGAGACGTGTAAGTATAAAATGAAACTAATACCTTCACTCAAGCGTCCATTTGATGTAATAACATCTATTCTCCCAGAATGTGTATCAAGTTCAGCAAATCCAACTATTGCAAATGCGACTTCTTCTACAACAGGTAGCGGAACAACATCTGGAGAAAACGGTGTTACTAACTCAGCAACAGCAAAATCAGCTGCTGTAGTTTCTGGTAGTGCAGGGTATATGTTCTTTGAGAGATATGATGGATATGTTTTTAAATCAATAGATGCATTGATACAAGCTTCTGTTAAACATAAAGATTATGTTTATGCATTTGCTCAGGATGATAGAGATACTGCAGAAAAAAATTCATATAAAATATTAAACTATTCTTTTTCAGCACAAGAAAATATTTTAAGAAAAATGAGATATGGGGTATATTCATCTATGATTTCTTTTTTCAATACATCAAGTTGTGAATACGAAGAATATTTCTTTGATTTAAGTAAAGAATACCCTCAAATGTATCATTTGGGAAAAGATGAACAGATTCCAGATACTATTAAAACATTATCAGAGTATCCAACTCGTATTATGTTACAGTGTTTTGATCATGAAATATTTCATGATTCAGATGAAATAGCATCACCAGATAAAGGTGGTAGCACTGAGTTTCCTGATTTTAAAAAGCAATGGTTAGCTCAGTCTATCAGCAGAGGTATGATATTGAATAATCAGGTACTAAATATCACTATACCCATTAATTTTCAACTGAGGGCAGGAGATAAACTAAACGTAAAACTTCCCAATCAATCTGTACAATCGAAGAGAGAAGAAGAAAGATACGATAAAGCAAATAGTGGATTGTATCTTATCAAGAAGATATCTTACGAAGTTATTAGAGATAATGACAAAGGTTTGATTGCGGTATGTAATCTAGAACTAATCCGAGATAACTTAGGCAGTTAAAAAATGTCAGAAAAAAATATCGATGATCATATCGAAAATGATCGTAAAATTTTAGATGATCCACTTGTATCATCTCAATCCAGAAGACATGTAGAAGAAGAACTAGGACAACTGGAAAAATATAAACAAAATCATCCAAACGATAGTCACGATCCATCTCCATTGGAGTTGTATTGCGACTCAAATCCAAACGCCCTAGAATGTAAAGTATTTGATGTTTAAATATGCTACCTGAACTTAACTTACCTGTTAATTTTGCTGGAAAAGACGGTTTCTACTGGTGGATTGGACAAGTAGAGACGGAAGATGGTGTAAAAAATTCTAACAGGTATAAAGTTCGTATTGTCGGTCAGCATGTAAGAAGTTGCACTGCAGTTCCAGTATCTGATTTACCTTGGGCAGTAGTAATGCTGCCAGTTACCGCACCTTCCAGTGAAGGAAATAGTAACTACTCTTCTGCGAAGTTACAAAAAGGAGACTGGGTTATTGGTTTCTTTATGGATGGTGCTATAGGGCAACAACCTATTATTATGGGTAGTTTGCAGAAAGTAACAAACTCCACAAGCAGTAATGATTTCAGTGCTCAAACACAAACTGAAGAATGTTTAGCATTTACTCGATTTATACCACCAACTAATCCATATGTTGCTCAACCAGTAGGTGCAGTAAATAAATCAGATGCTAGACCAGGAAATACTGGTGACGTTAAAGGAAAGGGAACTAATAATCCAGGACCAACGCCGATTGTTGCTCAATCTGCTTCCGAGTACAGTACCACTGCAACTTCTACGAGATTTTCTTGTGCGAACGTTGCTGACGTAGCATGTAAAGATGCTAATAAAACTGATAGTTGGATGGAAAATACTCTAACTGAACTATTTGGTTCTATTTCAAGTAGTGGTGGGCAAATAGGAACTAAGTTATTGAGTAATGCTACTGGAACTTTAGTTGATTATTCTAATGCAGCAAAAGGATATATTAATAGAGCTTTTGGTGTTGCTAGAGCATATATCGAAAGAGCAAAAGCTCAAATGCTAGCATTGATAAAAAAAGGTGTTGGTGCTATCGTTAAGTTTGCAATGGGTATACCAGCTCCGACTATAGATCCAGTAACGGGAGAAGCAATAAAAACTAAAAAGACTGGAGTTCTTGGTAGTATTATTCAGTGGTTAAATGATCAGTTGGGAAAGATTAACTGTTCGATCGCTGATTTAGAAAAAAAGTTGCTTGATTTTTTAACTAAATTAATAACAGATTTATTAACCAGTGTTGTTAATGGCGCAACTTGTGTAGTGGAAGCAGTAATATCTGAAATTTTGACTGAAATAGAATCATATTTAACTGGATTAATAGATGCTATTTTAGGACCACTTCAATCTTTACTAGGTATTATTGCAAGTCCACTGAACATTTTGGGTGCTGCATTAGAATATATTTTTCAACTTTTGGGCATTTCTTGTAGTGGAAATGGCAACAAATGTAGAGATAAGGAACAACTTAAAAATTGTACTGGACCTGAGAAGAAACCAGGAGCTGACGATTTTGCTATGTTGGACAAACTTATAGCAGATATACGAGATGATATTGCGCCAGTTCCGTTACAAACAAGTTGCCAAGAATCTACTGCTATTCCATGCCCCCCATTAACAGAAGCAGATGTTGGTGGAGGTGAACCAAATCCAGATGAGTTTAGTGGAGAACCAGAAGGGGTATTGGAACCACCAGATGATCCATTTGGTCCAGATTATTTTGATGATTTTCCTAATCCATATGAACCAGACGAAGATGATTTGCCAGGTGAAGATGATGATACTGAAACTGTAACTACATTACCAATGATTGCTGGGGTAATCGGTAGTGGATTTTTCTCTACTGGAGGTCAATCAGAAACTATATCGGTAATAAACACAAATATTATTGCAAATTTTTCAACTACTGGTCATTTTTCAATATATCCTGTAGGAGATGCTAGTGATAACATAGAGTTTGTTGATTCCACTGTAAATATACAACCTAGTGTGTTTGTATCTTATTCTTTAGTATCGGATAAAAATATTGTTGAAGCAGGTGAAAGTATTACTTTTACGTTGACTGATCTTTCCAATACTATATCAAATGGAACAGAGTTTGATTATGTAATGTTTGGTGTGGTTCAGACGGGAGACTTCGTTAACAACAGTATTCTTGGAAAAATGACGATGAATAATAGTGTAGCAACAAAAACTATAACTATTTCCGAAAACCTAAGTTTTACTGGATCAAGACAAGTTACATTTAATGTAGCCGCTAGATCTAAACTATTTACTATTGTGAATCCTGTTCCTGTTCCACCTTCTACAACACCACAACAACCTACATTTAAATCACCGTTATTGGGTACACCTGAAGTAGATGAGGATGGTAAGATAATAGATATACCAATCGAAGATCCTGGGGATCCATATGTTTTTCCACCCTTTATAAAAATATATGGTGTTGGTGTTGGAGCATCAGCAAAAGCAGTTTTAGATGATACTGGAAGATTGCAGAAAGTATTGGTTCAAAGACCAGGAAGAGGATATACACCAAATAAAACTAGAACTAAACAATGTGTTATTGATGGATTTGTTTTGATTAGGCCAGGAATAGGTTATACAAAAGTTCCCACAATATATGTAAATGGTGATCCATCTATTGCTAGAGCTATAATAAATGATAACGGAAATATAGTTGACGTACAAGTTTTAGACAAAATAAAAAGTTTTGAAAAATATCCAGAAATAGTTATTCAAGGAAATGGGTATGGTGCTAAAGCAATACCATCCTTTTCTTGCCTAGATAATAGTAAGTTTAATCAGCTGGTTGGAGAAATCGCTCCATCTGGTGCTGATGAGGTTATCGATTGCCCGTAGAGTAAAGTATTATGGCAAAAACTTGGTTAGAGTTGCAAGCAGAACTAAGATCTGGAGCTTCTACACTGGCAGTTCCAGTGCAAGATGAAGGTTGTGATTCGTCTCTATCAACTACTTCTCCTAATGTTATAGACCTTGGCGACCCTGGAGATCTAACTGCTGGAATAAGTGATACTTTATCTGATATACAGTCTAGCATTAATGACTTTGGTTCTGAAGTAATGGGAGTACTCCAAAATATTGGAGCATGGATTCCAGATGAGCTAAAAGGCACTGGAAGTTCTTCTGGAACTGACAGTGAAGCGCAAGAAAACTTTCAAGCAGGAAACGCATTTGCTGCGGTCGATAAAGTCAAATCTGAAGTTAGTCAGGGAGGCAATATTATAAAAACTGAAGGACATGATACACAGACAGGTGATAGTTTTTATCAAGTACTAACTAGTTCTGGAGCTGGATTTACTATTGATACTGATGGAAGTTTTTATATACGAGGAACAAAAAATCCATCCGAAGATCCAAAAACAGGTGGATTTCATGTTTTGGCGGATGGTGGTAGTCAGATTAAAGTAGGTGAATATTTAGTAATAGAAGTTGGAAATAATAATAAAGTTTTATCTGGCAAGTCTGGTTCTTCTGGAACTGAAGGGCCTTCTTTTTCATTGTATATTAATGGAAACGCAGATATTAAATGTTCAAATGGAGATCTTAGATTAGGTGGGAATAATATTTTAATAGATGCAGCAGATTCTTTGGAACTAAAAGGTACTGACATTAAAATTCATGCTGGTGTTGGATCAGGAGAACAAACTACAGCAGGACAAGCACCATCAGATGAGCAAGGTGGAACTATTGAAATGAAATCAAGTGTTTTCAAACAAACTTATGTTAGTAAACAAGGAATAGAATCTGCTAACTACGCAAAGTGTGATGGTGAACAAATTATTGCTATGAATGATCCTCAAGGAAACTTTGCTATTGAATCTGCTGGTACTATGAGTATTAAAGTAGAAGGTGACATGTTGGAAGAAATTGGCGGAAGAAAAATGACGGAAGTTATGAGGCAGTTAGTTCCAGTTCCGCCTCCTTTGGGTCCATCTCCTATTATTAATGGTGTTAGTGCTGGTTATTATATCGTAAATAAAAATCTTGTCAAGCCAGCAATAGGAGCAAAAAGTGTAGAGAAAACTCCTCCAGTTGTATACATACACAGTCCAGCAACAGCAGTTGGTGGTGGATTAAAAGTGAGGGCGACAACAGGAAATATAGATTTAACTACAAATCTTGGAAATGTAATAATGGCATCTCAGGAATCTATGTTTGCTGCAGTATTTGATACTGCGTCATTGAAAGCAGATTTATCTACTCCAGCGTTAGTTAAAGGATTGACAAAACCTGGCGTTTATGCGGGATCAGTTATAGGAAAATCCGTGTTGTTTAGCGGCACAGAAGTAACTATGGCAGTTTCTCCAACCCCAATAGTACCACCTATAGACAAATATATTCAGATTAGTCTAGCAAAAACTACAATCAAAAACATGACAGGAATATTCCTGAACTGAGCTTGACAGCAACGATCAAACCCTGTATACTAGCAATGTGGCGCTTTGAGGTCTGAGTCTTATGAATCTTAAAAATCCTTCTGAGTCAGCTCTTGACACCATCACGGTTGACCTGTATAATAAGAAGGTAATCATCCGAGGTGACGATGGAACGACTATCACCTTTAAATGTTCTACAATCAACGAGTTAGTTGAACTAAAAGACCAGTGTAGTAAACTGTTAAAATCACAAAACTTTGTGATACGCTGATGCTGGTTTAGCTATCTGGTGAAAGCACCCGACTCATAATCGGATACAGGTGGGTTCGATCCCCACAATCAGCACTTGACAGTCACTTGAGCATCTGCTATAATACTGTCATCACCACGGGGCGGTGGTGGAATCGGTAGACACACCAGACTTAAAATCTGTCGGGCTTAGCCTGTGGGGGTTCAAGTCCCCCTCGCCCTATTTCCACTAAATACATTGTAGTGGAAATGTTATGAAATACACACTCTCTCAAGCATATTGCTTTTATATGGGTGAGGTAGTTCGTATGTATTTCATTCAAGGTGTTCCATATACATTTGATGAACTTCCTCAAATAATACAAGAACATCCTTCAGTTCAATCAGAAGCACTCCAATACCGTGATTACGATGATGAAGACATGTTTGTTTATTGTAACTATTTGATTATGGAAGAGATGCATCCTCTGATGTTTGAGTTAGAAGTAGAAAATCCAGATTTACTTCCTAAAGATGATTAATGCCTGAGTAGCTCAGCTGGATAGAGCAACGGTTTTGTAAACCGTAGGTCGTCGGTTCAAGTCCGACCTTGGGCTTCCGTGTGAAGGAAGACGCAGTAACCTCAGGTTCGCCTGAGGTTTTTTCTTATAAATAACTCAGAAGAAATCCACCATAGTTAGGGTAACTGAGTAATGCCATTAACGAGATTAGATAATCTTATTTCAAGTAAGACTGGTAAATATCTTTATGTTTCTCCCGATGATTATAATGCGTCCGACGCCTTAGATAACAGAGGTAATACACCTTTAAGACCTTTTATCAGCATTCAGCGTGCGTTTTTAGAGGTTGCTAGATTCTCGTATCTACCAAACGTAGATAACGACAGATTCGACCAGTTTACAATCATGCTGGCTCCTGGTAATCACTATATTGATAACAGACCAGGCGTACCTGATGTTGAAGATATTCCAGTATTTCAATACAATGAAGCTCTTCAGCAGTGGGAAGCAAATGAAGATGTAAGTTTTGATTTATCTGATCCAGACAATGTTCTCTATAGATTCAATGGTCGTGATGGTGGTGCGACTATTCCTAGAGGTACGTCACTTGTAGGTACTGACCTTCGTAGAACTCAGGTTCGTGCTCTATATGTTCCTGATCCTGCTGATAAGGATGTTCCTCGTTGTGCTCTATTCAATGTAACTGGTGGTTGTTATTTCTGGCAGTTCACCATTCTCGATGGAGACCTTTCATCAAACTCTCCTTTATACGACGGTACTGTAGGTCGCGTCTACACGCAACCAAACGATACAACTAATCGCCCAGTACCTGAGTTCTCACACCACAAGATCACAAACTTCGTGTTTGCTGATAGAGAAGATTTAGGATTACTTTACAGAAAGATTGCAAGAGCTTTTGGTGATTATCAACCAAATATTGATGATGTGTATGTTGAAGGTTCTAGCACTCCCGTAACACAACAGTGGTCAAGCACAACTACTTATAATAGTGGAGATAAAGTTCTTTATAATGGGAATGCATTTGTAGCAAATGCTGTTGTGGTTGGTATTAATCCAGAGTCTGATGATACTAAATGGACTCGTCTTGTTGTTCGTGGTAGAGAGTTTGATTACAGAGTACAAGAAAATAGAATCGTTGGTCCTCTTTCTGATGCTGTGTTTATTGACAGTATCAAGTTGATTGACGGCACTGGAAATGATACAGGTATTCTTACTCTTGAAGTAAGAACTAAGATTAATCATGGATTCTTCCCTGGACAGTACGTTGCAGTAACTAACAATAATCTCAATGAAGCACTGAATGGTGTATTTGCTGTATATAATATCAGCACAAATGATCCTAAAGTGTTCTACTATCGTGTGCCATTCACTGCACAGGGTTTGAATCTAACTTCTGGTGAAACATATACTGCTACTTCTACTATTCCTCTCAATCAAACTGCTACTGTTCAGGCAGAGGTTGACTCGGTAGAATCAGCATCCCCATACGTCTTCAACTGCTCGATTCGTTCGACTTGGGGTATCTGTGGTATCTGGGCTGACGGTCGCAGAGCGACTGGTTTCAAGTCGATGGTTATCGCTCAGTATACAGGTGTTTCGCTACAGAGAGACGACCGTGCTTTCATTCGCTACGATGAGTTTAGCAACACATGGAACCAAGCCCCTCTAACTGATGCGTTTGCAACCACTCCTTATCACATTAAGGGTGATGCATATTGGAAGGATGATTGGAGAAACTTCCACGTTCGTGCTTCAGATGACTCGTTCATTCAAAACGTTTCGATCTTCGCTGTAGGTTTTGCCGATCACTTCCTGCTTGAGTCTGGTGGTGATATGTCTATCACCAACTCTAACTCAAACTTTGGTAACACATCGATGCACTCGATTGGTTTCAAAGGATTTTCCTTTAACCAAGATAAGGGTGGATACATCACAGACATTATTCCTCCACAAGAACTCAAAACGTCCGATAAAACCAAACAACAGTATTATCCTATTCAAATCAATCTTACAAATGATACCACTAATACCAGCAGAATTTATCTTGCTGGTGACAGTGTAAAAGACCCAGAAAACAGACCAGCTGCGTCTGTAAATAAGTTTAGACTTGGTGCGAGGGTAAATGAACAGATCAAAGTTAAGTTAAATGCTGGCACTGGAGAGTCTGGTCCAACAGAAAAGAGCGCAGTATTAAGTCCTTCTGGATTTAAAAGATGGGCTTCTTCTCTTACCACATTAAATCCAGCTGGGGCATCATTTACCACAGAATATAATCTTCGTCAAGATGCTGCTAATCTGATTGAAGCGAACCAAACATTTATTCAATCAGAAGCATTTGGGTATATTCTAGAAAAGTACCCAGATTTACAAAACATTCCTTATGTAAACCCAAGTATCACTGCAGATACTGGTAGATATAGAGATGCATCTAACTTAATCCGTGCAAACAGACAGGAAATCATCGACACTGCATACAGTGAAATGGTTACTTCTTCCCCTGGATTTGTGAATCCTAATGAAACCAAGTGCCGCAGAGACCTAGGGATTATTATTGATTCTATTGCAGATGATCTTTATGATGGTGGCAACATTCATATGGTTGAAGCAACCGAATCTTACTTCGGTAATAATGGTCAACCATTAAGCAATGGTTTAACTGGAGAAGAAACACAGTCTGTATTTGCATTTAATCGTGTTAGAGACTTGTGTAAGTTAGCTATTGCTAATATGCTATCTTCCACAAGTTCACTGCAAGTTGCTTCAATGACTGCAAGTGGAACTACTGTAACGGTAACATGTTCATCACCTCATAACTTAACTGTTGGTACTTCAATCAGTGTTATTGGATTAAATCAATCAGCATATAATGGTGAGTTCACTGTTCTTTCTAGTGGACTTACTGCTACTCAGTTTAAATATACTGCTTTAAGTGCTCCTTCTAGTACTCCTGCTATTGGTGTGCCATATATCTCAACAGTAACGATTGATTATGCAAACAGAACTGCTGCTGCTAGTATATTAAAGAATGCAAGTGATCTTATTTTTGCCAATAAACAGGAAATTATTAATAGTGCATTTGCTACGCTAACAACTTCTCAAGTTGCTGCCATTCCTGGAAATACTGGAGAGTCTACTGCTGGAAGTACAAAATGCAAAAGAGACATCGGTATTATTGTTTCTGCGGTTGCAAATGATTTAAACTTTGGTGGAAATGAGTATACTATTGCTAATCTTAAAGAATATTTTAGTGGCAATGCACTTCTTACGAATGGTTTAGCAGGAGAAATCACTGCATCTATTGCTGCATTTAATGCTGCTAGAGATCTTTGTAAGCAAGCTATTACAAATCAACTAACAGTTAAAGATCTAACTATCCTACCAGATCCTGCAACTGGATCTAATACAAGTGTAAACTCATGTGCAAGCACAAAAAGCATTATTGATAACTTATTTGGTATAGTTACTACCACTCTTACTGCTGGAAATCTTAATAATCTTGCCGCCGTAAATAATGGTTTATATGATTGTGCTAACGTAAGAACTACGATTGATACTTTAACCGCAATTTTAACCACATCTATTTCTTCTGGTAATCTAAACTCTTTACCAACACCAAATCCTGGTGCATGGTCTAGAGTATCTGAAAACAGCAAGTGTAAGCGCGACATTGGATATATTGTAGAAGCAATCGTTGCGGACCTTAGACTCGGTGGAAATGTTAATACTATTAATGCTGCTAAAGCATATTATGTTGGGGTAACACAAGACACTGATGGAGTAAATGATGGATTTACACTTGACTATATTCAAGATGAACTCAGTGAAACTCTTGATGCTTACAACTATGTGAGAGATTTGTGTATTTCTGCGATGAGAAATCACAATACTTATGCAACTGTAAATACTGCAAACTCTGCTATTGTAACAGTTCCTTCAACCAGAGGATTGACTGTTGGTATGAAAGTAGTGGGAGTAAACAATATACCTTCAAATACTGGAAATAATACTGGAAATGAACTAACAAATTATAATGATCAGTATGAAGAAGTCGTTGATGGTAAGGTAGTTCCTAAATCTACTAATATCAGTACTGCTTATATTCCAGCAGATTCTTATATTAAGAGAATCGTAAACTCCACGCAGATTGAGTTAGGAACTAAAGGTAGTAAGTTTAATCTAGGCACAACTAAAACTGCTGTTGCTGGAACTAGTGTTAAAGTATTCTTCCAGTTAGAAGAAGGTGTTTGGACATCTACTATAGAACCATCTGTAGATAACACAGTTACACAAGATTATACTTATAGTGGAGATGGGGAATGCTCCAGCATTTATAGTGCTCTCAATACTTATTTTGCGATTATCTCCACTATTCTGCAAAATGGTGTAAACTCAGTAACTCCAACTGCTCCTGAGATTGATACTGCACTACTATCTCAAAGAGCTACTGCTTTTACTCTTCAAGAGATTCAAGGTGAAAATCTATTAGCTAATCCACATAATCTAGAAACAGGTACTCCTGTTCGTCTTGTTCCTAGAGCAAAACCTGGATCTAATGTCGATAAGCGATTAGTTCGTCTACCAAAAGGATTTAGTACAAATACTAAGTATTTTGTAATCGCTCCTGGCAGAAGAACTCAACCATTCGACTATGCCACTGGAGACTTTTCTAAAACTGATCAACAAAAAATTCTTCTTGCTACTAGCGAAGAGAATGCAGCTGCTGGTATTTACATTTATTCTTCAGAAACGGAAAATATTAATCAAAATGTTATTATTGATGTTTATCAATATGTGCAAGATATTTCGTATGATTTGCATCAATATAAGACCACTTTATTTGATTCCACTACTTTTTTAACAGAATCTCCCCATATCTTTGATGTGCCTGTCAATGATGCAGGTGTCACATTACAACGAGTATTTTTTAGGACTGGTAGTGATTTGGGTGCGAACTCTACGTTGCCAAATCCAGCTAACACTTACATTGGTCTTTTTAATGATACTACAGAGTATTATGTCAGATATTTTGATGATGGAAATGGTAACTACATTGCCAAGAAGTTTAAAATTTTCTTAACTGCTCAAAATGCTATTGCAAATGAAAACCCAGTAGAGTTCTTTGAGAATAGTGGAACTACCTTCTACACGTTTGCCAACAAGAAGAGATCACCATTGAAGTTTGATCCTACAGTAGATGTTGCATCTACTCCTAAGGGTAGGTGGTATTTAAATACTGTTTCAGATGGTTCTACAAACAATATTATTACTAGACTAAAACAGTCTGATTATAGTGATGATTCTGTTGGTGATAACGCAAAAACATCAGATTCTTTCTATGAAAGAGTTAATGATGCTAGAACTAAACAAGACAGAGTTTACAGATTTAGATTTGTTATTCCTGCTTACAGAGGAACTACTGTAAGAGATCCTCTAAATGGTTTTGTATTCAAACTTAGAACGGACTCCAAGAGAAAACTACTTGCTCAAAAAATTCTATTAAAACCAACTGGCAATGCAAGTCCATTTGCAACATTCTATGCATTAAACTCTGCTAATCAACAGGTAAGCGAAAAACTGGGTTGGACATATGCTCAGTTAAATGCAGCTGGTTTTGATGATACGGTTTATGATCCATATCTAAATCCCGTAAAGATACAAACCAACTCAAAGATTACTGCTAGCATTCAGTCTGCTAGACAAAGAACAATCAATGGCGTAAATTACCTTGAGTTAACTGTATTTGATCATGATGTCGATGCAGCTTACAAGACTACAATCTTCACTACAGTAAAGATTACTTCTCCACAGGGAGGAGATGGAACTTTTGAAGCAAGTCTAACCGATTTAGATTCAGATAACTTTATTGAATGGGAAGGAGCATGTTCTGGTTCTGGATATGTACATGCTTTCTTGAAGTATGAAAATGAGTATTACTTGATTCTTAAGGGAATCACTGGAAACTCGGTGTTAGATTTCAATGTTTTTGAAACAACCACCTTTAAGCAAGGTTCTGTTTCAGCAGTGATGATGGATGAACCTGATGGTGGTAGAACAGATAAATCAAGAAATCTATATGCTGTAGAGGGTGCTAATGTTTACACATTAACTCCTGGAGATGTTGTGAAAGATTCCACCAACGTTAGTTACACGATTGCGGAAGTTACTGATGTTGAAGACTTGGAGGGATCATATTATATTTTCTCAGTCGATACTATTAGAAGAAGGATTCCAAATCAGCAAGATGGTGTATACTATCTAACCTGCGTTCGTGGTGACATTAGACCATTCCCAGTAGGTTCTGGTGTTGGAGAAAACTTCAGAAACTTCAGATTCTCGCAACCAATCTCCAAACTATATCCAGAGTTTTATAAGAACGATCCAGAATGGTACAGAGCTCTTGATGATTCTCTCAAGGATCCCCCTGCAACTATTTCAGCAGCAGACAACTACGTTCATGGATTGGTTACAGTTAATGATTCTAAAAACTCACTAACTAAAGAAGCTGTTCTTGATTTTGTTCAAGATCCTGGTTCTGGTACTTATAGCTTCACTGATGAAAACATCATCGAAGCTCAATCTGGTCCTGCTTCTGCTGGTTCGGAAACGAGAAAGATTCCTATCTCGGGAGATTCTCAGTATCCTACTGAGAAGAGACTATATGTAGAACTTCGTAGACCATCTATTGCACGTTCTGGTAACCATACGTTTGAATATCTTGGTTTCGGTCCTGGTAACTACTCTACTGGTTTCCCTGCGCGTCAGGAAGTTGTTCTTACTGATACTCAAGACTTCTACGCTCAGGCAAAGAGAGAAGATGCTGGTATCGTATTCTACACTGGTTTAAACTCTAACGGTGACCTTTATATCGGTAACCGTAAGATTAATGCTATCACGGGCGAAGAAACATTCTTAGAAAAAGCAGAAGTTGTTGAATCGGAAGACGATAATGAAGATATTGGAACTCTTGTTACCACCTTTGATGTTCCTGTTACCTTCAAGGATATCATTACTGTTGAAGGATTTGATGGAACTAAACCAAGTGTATTTACTTCACCTATCTTTGTTAATGTAAATGCTCTGAATAGTTCTGGTGGTCCAGTAGATCCAGCAATCACAGTAAAAACTAATATTGATCTAAATAATGATGATGATAAGTTAAATATAACATCTCTTGGTCAAAAGACTGGAGATATTAAGATTGAAAAGAATAGCATTTCTCTCGGAATGTTAAGAATGTATGCTCGTGGTGAGCAAAGTTATACATTCAGAACACATATTACAAATAAAACTCCAGATCAAGCATCTCCTTTTGGTGGTTCTGGACCTTCAACTCAAATCATTGAGTTTGGTTCTAGAAATCCTATTTCTGGCGATGTTCTTCTCAAAGGATCTCAAACAGATGTAACTGGTGGAGCTGGTTGGATTTTTGCGAATACTTATAGTGTTATCACTAAACAAGGAGATTCTGGTATTACCAATCCACAGATTGCTAGCATTCAAGGATTTGGAAGTGGAAATATTATTCGCTTGAACTGGAATGTTGCTGGTTCTCCTCCTTGGACAAATACACTTCTAAGTATTACTGAATCAACTCAGATTAAGATTGTTGGTGCTCAATCTCCTATTGCTCAGATTAATGGTATTTGGCGTGTAGTTAATACAGTTGCGAATCCATTTAGTTCAAGTGCAACTTACCTAGATGTTACTCCAGCTGAAGGACAGCAGATTACAGTAGAAAGCAACACATACTCAATCATTACACAAACTCAACCAAACATTGTTGTTTCTAGAAGTAGCACATATTGGAAAGAATGGGGAATCATTGGTACTGAAGCTCTTAGAACAGAGACATCAAATATTGGTGATTATAAACTAGGAATCAATACTGTTTCTAGATCTCCACATTCTGCGTACAACAATGCATTTATTTCGGATGAAACAGTACCTAGAGCAAACTTAGATTTAGTTGGTACTGCATTCTTCAGTGGTAAGACTCTAGCAACCAGTCCAAATAACTATGTTGCTAACTCCAATCCAACCAACAGAACATTCAATGGAGTTTCAAATGCATTCTTGATTGGCGGTGATAGCGCAAATCCAAATAGTGAAGCAACATTTAGACTTTCAACTTCTACTAATAGAATTGGTATTAATATAACAAATGCAGAACTTGATAGAACTATAGTAGTTGATGGTGATGGTAGAATCACTGGAAACTTTAGATTTGAATCTGATATTGAAGTTAATGGCGGAGACATCACAACTACTGTAACTACAGGTACGTTTAACTTTGTTGATAATACTACATTTACTGGTACTCTCAATATTGGCAACTATCCAGCAACAGTAAACTTTGCTGCGAGAGCAACTTCTTTTAATATTGCAAATATTACAACATCAACTCAGACGATTAATATTGGTAATGCTGCAGTAAATCAAACATTAAATATCGGAAACACAGGAACTGGAACTCACGATGTAAATCTTGCAACTGCCGCAACTGGTTCTACCACATTAGATATTTTCAATTCTTCTGCAAATGTGAGAGTTGATATTGGAAATCCATCTACATCTGCTACTTCTTCTAAGTTAACTCTTGGTGGTGCTTATAATGCAAATGAATCAAATAGTTTCTTAGAAGTTAAAACTAGATCAACTAAGTTCTGGGGTGATGTTGCTATTGGTATTAATAAAGGGTTGAGTGATACAGTTACTCTAGGAACTACTGCGGGCAAAGTAAACTTCTTCTCTGATTCTGGATCTGCGTCTGAAATATCTTTCGGATTGAATGCATCAGTTTTAAATATTGGTGGTCAGGGTGGCACTACAACAGTTAAAAATAGTTTAACAGTTGATGCTTCACTACTAGTGAAGGGCAATATAACTCTAGATGGTGGCACTGCTACGTTCTCGTTTAATGGCGCTAGAGCATCTTTAGGGTCTACTATATCGTCACATACGGGATATCCTTCAGCTCCTCCCGTAGATAAAAATGTAGACTTAGTGACGATTGTTAGTGGATTTGATAATAAAGTAGATACAGCTGGTGCTGGACCTTGGGGTGGAACGTTCTTCCAAAATGCTATTAACACTTATCTTGCTGATGATGGCACTGCATTAGCAGCATTGTCTGGAAATCAATACTATCTACCTCTAGAGTCTGCACCAACTTATTCTGAAAATGATGATATTTTGATTGATAGTGCTGTATCTGGATCTGGATCTACTGCAACACACCCAGAAATCGTCAGAGTTGCTTCGGGTGGTTTGAGAAGAACTACTGCTGCTCCTTATTATATTATTGTTACTAGACAACCATATGGTACTTTCCTACCAACAAAAACAAATCATCCTGATGATTCAAATATTAAAAAAGTTAATGTTGCTTTAGACTCTACTTGGTTGATCGCAAACGTTGATGGAAGTGGCACAACTGACGTATTTAATCTGTCTGAGTTTGGTGGAACATTAGCGCAAGGGGATTATATCTTTGTTTCTAGAAACGTTTCTGGTAGCAGTGGTGAAGCTGTAAAGATTGGTACTTCAACGGGATCTGTAGCACAAAAACTTAAAGTAACTAATGGCGCTGGATCAACTAAGTTTGAAGTTGATTCGACTGATGGGGCAACTGTTGTAAGTGACGCAACTTCTCTTGGTGGTTTGACTGTTTATGGTCCATTTAACCTTGTAAGTTCCTGTTCTGCTACAACTGCTGATAGACTATTCTCACTCAAAGATAGCACTACGAATAGATTCACGGTTGATATGTGTAATGGAGAAACTACTATTACACAAGGAACATTAACAACCGATGTTAATGTATTAGATGCTACTGCTACTTGGAACAGTTCGGCGGTTACTTTTACTGGTATCAAGTTAAATATCACAAATACTGCTTCAAATGATGCTTCCAAGTTAATCGATCTTCAAGTAGGTGGTACTTCTAGATTAAATGTTGATGCTTCTTCTGGAGATACATTTGTTCTTGGTGATCTAACAGTAAGTGGAAATGATATTAAATCAAGCACAAACACTGCTCTAACATTATCTGGATCCGACGTAACCGTTGTTGGCGATCTAACTGTAACAGGTAATGATATTAAGTCTAGTACTGGATCTACAGTATTAACATTGAGTGGAAATGATGCTACATTTGCAGATAATGTGACTGTAACTGGAGATCTAACTGTTAGCGGTGGCGACTTTGTTGTTAATGCTAGCAGCACTGAAAGGTTTGCTGTAAATAATAATGGTTCGGTTGATTTAGGAGGAATCAATAACTACTTTACCAACTCTGGTGGTAGAAAATGGTTATATCTAAGCGCGGGAACAAACACCGATGCAACAGCACCAACGCTAATATCTAATGTCAACTATATACTTAAACCAAGTGGTACTGGAGCTTTGGTTCTTAAGTTACCTGCAACCCCTCAAACTGGCGATATGATTAGATTTGTTGATGCTTCTGGTGGATTGACCTTTAACTGTACTCTAGTTATTAGAGCACCAAAACAAGGTTCGAATGCAACTCCTATACAGGGAGATGATACTGGAACATTGGCGGGAAATAGATCTACTGTTTGGGATAGCGGAGAACTTTTAGTTAATACGCCAAATGCTGCTTTTGGTCTTCTTTATATTGGTAACTTGGATGGTAATGGAACTGCCATTGATTCAGCGCAACAAGGTTGGTGGATAATGGAAATCTAAGATATGTCTATTAACTATAATGCACTAAAAACAATGAAAGGAATGGCCATCGGCACTATTATGCCGTGGTCTGGTGGCGAAGATAGTATCCCTAAGGGATGGATCGCATGTAATGGATCTACTAAACAATCCGTTGATTATCCAGATTTGTTTGATATTATTGGTCAATATTATGGTGGGTCTGGAAACTTTTTTAGGTTGCCAGATTTAAATGCTAAAGCTTTAGCAGATATGAAAACAAGTTACCTTCCTTCAGGAACTTCTTCGGTGTTTTCAGGTCAAATAGGAACTAATCAATCAAATCTAAGTAATGTTATTTACACATCTAATCTTGCACTAACTGTTGCTATTGATAATAATCTTGCTTCGGGGACATATACTGCTAAAATAACGGGTCAAACTATCAATCCCCCCGCATATTTTGATGAAGTTACTGTTGCTTCTAGAACTTTGGGAGATTATCATTGGCCTACTCACACACATACTGGTAATTTTTCTAGTATTGGAAGAGGAAGCGGAGGAGTAGAACGATGCCAGACCGAGTTCGGCAGTAATCCAGTCTTTACTGGGTGCGACCCGTCGACTGGTGGTATATTTGATCCTGACCTTTTTCAGACAGGTGACTGTTGTGATAATGATAACTTTTTGTTGAGCGAGTGTAATAATGCTCAAACAAACAGAAATAACTATTATAAAAACTCTATTGCTGGTGGCATTCCTTTAGGTGGAGGATTCAACAGTAATAATGACAGAGTTACTGATGCTCCAGAGAGGATTAATACCGCACCTAAAAACTGGTTAGGAAGTAATGATAATACTTTAGTTAACACAGGTAATTTTAACTTTGCTACCACTATAAGTGATGTTTTTAGTGTATGGCCAACTGCTAACTCAAGTAATGATAACTCATTGGGATCTCACGTACATGGTCCAGTTGGTTATTCTGTAAATCAAGGTAGTTTTCAGGTACAATCTAATATTGTTGTTAATGATATTACCACTGGTAATGTAGCACCAGTAAACGAAACTTTTGAAGAGTTGTTGCAGTTTAATGTAAATACATCAACTCCTTCGTTACGAATACAGTATATTATCAAGGCTTGGTAAAATGGCAAACTATTCTTACGAAAAAGGAAAATACGGAACAACTGCTGGAACTATAGTGCCATTTCCTAGAAAATTGGATGGCAAAACAGGTGAAGATTGGAGAGTATATGTTCCCGCAGGATATCTTAGGTGTGATGGCAGTAAAGTCAAAGCAGATGTTTATCCAAATCTTGCTAGGATTTTAGGTACTGGTGCTCAATCAATTTACAAAAAAGATAATGTTGATTTGGAAAATGATGAAATGCAACTACCTGATTTAGGGTCAAAATACATAAAAGCAAGTCCTTCATCTGGAGGATATGAAAGTTATTATGCTGTTGGTGCTGCAAGTGGAATATTACAACCTAAAGTTGGCGTTGATGTTGAGTTAGAATCTACAGAGGGGGAAGGTCAAATAACAGTTGCTATTCAATATACAGGTTCTTTTGCTATTCCAGCAAGATCTGTAACATTAAATGGTAATCTAGCTATATCTATTCCTGGATCAACAGATCAATCTACTGTAACTTCTGATAGTATGCTTCCACATGGTCACTGGGCCAACACCGTAAGTCTTAGAGGAACCGCAGTGACTGAAAATCATTCATATGACACTACACAAACCTTTGGAGCTGAGTGTACTTTTAGAGGAGAAGCTGTAAACACTCAGATTGGTGATGATCTTTCTGAAGAAGCAACACTGCACTCACACACCGTTAAGTATGGATCGCCACCAACTAAAAGTATATCTGGAAATATTGCAGCATTGACAGCGCCAGTAGAAGATAAAGTTTTTACAGATGTTAAAATAAATATAGATGATACTTATGTTATAAATGATGTTCAACCACCATTTATTTTAGTAGAATATTTAATAAAATATTAAAATGGCAGTAAAATATTCTAAACAATCACAAAAAAGTGGAGCAACTGTTGGAACAGTTGTTTGTATACCAAAACCTTCTGGGTGGACTAGCACGACTGATGATTGGGATATTGATGTTGATTATCCAGGTTGGTTGGAATGTGATGGTTCTAGTTTAAATCCAAACCAATATTATGCTTTGTATGAAATAATAGGAACTACTTATGGCGGCACTGTAAGTGGTACATATCCAAATATGACAGGAACTTTTAACCTACCTAACTATAGGGCAAGATATTTGACTGGAACTGGTAGATCAGATGGTAATATTCCAGGCAGTGCAACATTAACACCTAATAGTGGAGCAGGTGGGGGGACTCCAATAGATGTTAACTATCCTGGTGGTATTGGTGGTTCTTACGTTATTTCTGATATTAGACAGCAAACCCCAACTCAGGATGATACTTTTGAAATTGTTAGTAAAAAATCTAGAGGATTTGAAAATGTAGAAGTTGAAGCACCAATAACATTATCTGGTAACATTACACAAAATTTTGGTCCTTTTGGTTCTACACAACTATATTCTGCTCCACCTCATACTCATGTATTGCCACATAGTAGATTAACGAATGAAGAAGCAGCAACTTCAGCAGATGGTGGACCTAGTATTGTAAATCCACCTGATCCAGGAGGAACGGAGTTGATTTGTTGTTTAAACGGTGCATTTGGTAGTATTATTTCTTATCGAAGAAGAGTAGAAAATGCAAGTCCAGGAGATATTCCAACAACAAGAAAACATAGTCATCAAATATCCGCAAATACATCTGGGCAGGCTAGAACTTGGGGTCATGATCAAGAAGGTGGCAACGAAGGAATATCTTCAGGTGCAGTTGGATATGGTAACACGGCAAGTAAAACTATTTCTGTTACTGAACTTGGGTTGGAATGTAACGTAGGTACACTAAAAGTAAGTAGTTCTTCTTCAGTTAGAACTTTATTTGACAGCAGATTAACTACTAACTTGACAAGTGCAGAAATATTGTCTATGATGCAAGCTTATCACCGAAATAAATACATCATTAAAGCATTTTAAATATTGGAGTGACCTATGACTATACCTATTAAACCTCTAGAGTTGATGGAGGGTGATTTTGATGAGTTTATTGGTGTTTGGAAAAAACACGTTCCAGTATCTCTTTGCAAAAAATATATAAAATATTTTGATGATGTCTTCTCAAATGATAGAGCTTCTTTTGCGGATGGCACTGAACAGTTTCATGATAATAATCTTGGTCGTAAAGATTTGTCTTTGATGATCAATGCACATAATACAGAGTTTACTGGAGAGATCAATCAATATCTTCAGTCATGTGTGATGGATTATATCAGAGAATATGGTCAGTTAAAAACCGTTCCTATCATATCTACAGATATTAAGATGCAAAAAACTCCCCCAGGAGGCGGATATCATGTGTGGCATTATGAATCTGGATCATATGATCATGCCCATCGAGAACTAGTTTGGGCAATATATTTAAATACTTTTCCAGATGGAGAGGCAGAAACGGAGTTTTTATACCAAAAACGCAGGATAAAACCAGAAGCAGGTACAGTTGTTATTTGGCCAGCTGGAATGACTCATGTTCACAAAGGAAATACTGTATTTACTGAAGATAAATATATTTTGACTGGTTGGTATATCAAAGTTCCGAAACTCAAATAAGTTATAATCAATGGCAAACATTATTCTTCAAGCTAATCTAAAAGAAAGTACTATTGTTTATCAGGGGCAGGTAGTTACTTTAGATGACGAAAAAAGATTGCTGCTTTGTGAGCAGTTGGGATCTTTCTGGCACAATGATAAAGATTATATTCTTTTGTTTGAGTATTATGAGAGCGGAGAATACAACTGCGAAAGAAAAAAACAAATCTATGATTATAGATATCGTCAAACTTCAGAAAAAAACTACATGTTTACTGAAGCAACTCTAGAACAAGCTAAAGATGCATACAACATTTTTGCATCATTTTATGAGCAAGCAAGATTATTAGATTTGCAAAAAGCAAAAGAAGAAGTTCAAAAAAAAGTAAATGAGTTTACTAATATTTTGCAGGTTAATCTTCGTCTTTTAAGGCAAAGAATGCTTTATATGACTGATTGGATTTTTATTGATGATGGGTCGGTAAGAGATACAGAAAAACAAGATTTATATAGAAAATACAGGCAGTATTTGCGAGATCTTCCAGAAATAGATCCAGAGTTTGAAAACAATCCTCTAACTGCAAAATTTCCTATTATACCTGAACATTATATTGATAGATATCCAAATAAAGAAGTAGAATATTTATCTACTCCAGATCAGTTTAATCAATATTATTTTGAAACTATAAAGAGAAAGCTTCTAAGATTCCAAGCTTGGTTATCTTTACCATCAACTAGAGTTGATTGGTCTGTCGATGGAAGCGAAATAGAACTGGAAGATTTTGAGAGAATACGACAAGAAATTAAAAAATCATTGGATGCTATTGATACTGAACTTATTGTCCCACCGCTGCAGTTTGTTCCACCTAGCAACACTAACTCTAAATCTTATATAGATAGAATGGTACAAAACGCAGAAGATTATTTAGAAAATACTGGGGGTTGATAAAGTATGTTTTATGTTATGAAAGTTTTGAATGATATACAAATCAATAAAATAAAAAAATACTATGACTCTGCTATTTTTGAATCTGGTTTGTGGGGTGGTAAAACTATTAATCTAGATAAGAAAAATAATCTAGAAGCAGATCATGGAGAGTCTTATACTGATAAAAAATATCTAGAAGTTTCTGATATCATTGCACATGCTTTGGAGGATTGTTATGATTTTAGAAACTATATTTTGCCTGTATCTATATCAATAATGAATTTTGCTCGGTATACTGAAGGGATGTATTATGGATTCCATAACGATAACTCCATAATGAAACATAAGAGCACTAATGATTATATCAGAACTGATTATAGTTGCACTCTTTTCTTATCTCCTCCAACTGATTATGATGGCGGAGAACTTGTTTTACAAATAGGTAATCAAACTCAGTCTTTTAAACTGGATTCTGGTTACGCTATTTTTTATCCTACATCTTACATACATAAAGTTACTGAAGTTACACGCGGAACCAGAGATGTTGCTGTTTTTTGGGTTCAAAGTAAAATAAGAGATTCCATGATAAGGGAACTTATTTGTGATATACATGAGATAAACAACGAGTATAAAGACAAACTAAATACACCAGAATTTGATAATCTTAATAATCGATTAACTCACATTTTCATGCAACTAAGAAGGAGATTTTCTGACTAATGGAATCATATTACGAACCAAAAAGTTTTTGGCAAGCTATGTCTGAATATGCTGCTCTTAAGCAGAAATCTTTGATGTATTTCAAAGCAGTTGGTATTCAGGCATCGTCAGATCAACAAAAAATTGATGAAGTTGTTAAACATTACAAAAAAATATGTCCAGAAGAAGTTGTCGATTGTTTATTATCTCAAAAGCATAACGTTTTGTTTTTTGAAGATGAGATAGCCGCTAGAGAAAGAGCTCAAGAATGGTTTCCTTTCATAAACGAAATGGATTATGAGGAATATAATGTATATGTTCATATCTTCACCTCAAATGGAGATAGTTGTTTTGAAAATTTTCCATTTGTAAAATATGATTAAAGATTTTTATGAAAATATGTGTGATTGGAACTGGAGCAGCTGGATGGATGGCGGCAAACTATTTTGCCATTGACAAAAGCATAGAAAAAGTTACTATTATTGGTTCACCAGAAATAATGCCTATAGGAGTTGGTGAATCCAATACTATAGTTTTAAATGATTTTCACGCTGACATTGGCAGTAAAATGCAAGAGTTTATCGTGAAGTCTGATGCTGCTGTTAAATATGGAGTTTTTTATAAAAACTGGTCAGATGAAGATTTTTTACACAACTTTAAACGTGGAGGCACTCCATGGAATCACATTAAAATAAAATCAAAATCGTATTTTGCTTCGTTATCTAATAGAGATAGTCAAACAAAATTTCATGATTTATATGCAAAAGATTTATTTAACATTGTGAGGTCAAATGAAGTCATATTAAATTTTGACGAGTACCCTATTTCTTGGCATTTTGATGCTGCAAAATATATTGATTATCTTTCAAATCATATAAAAACAAATAACTTTGAAGTCATTCATAGTACTGTTTTAGGTTGTGTATTTGACGAAAACAGAATAAAATCTTTAAAACTTCAAAATGGATCACATATTGAAGCAGATTATTTTATTTTTGCAACTGGTTCAAACAGTTTGATCGTTGATCAACTTGGACTAGAATATGTAGATTTATCAGACATACTGTTAACCAATAAAGCATATGTTTATCCTTTAGAATATAAACAAAAACGTAAACAGTTCCACCCATATACGATAGCTAAAACTATGAAATATGGATGGAGATGGATAACACCAACATATTCTAGGATTGGGACGGGGTATGTTTTTAGTGATAGACATGTGACACATGAACAAGCGTTAGAAGAGTTTTTACAAGATATAGGAGATACTAACATATCACCTAGATTAGTTTCATTCGAACCAAGATATAGTAAAAAAACTTTTAATAGCAATTTTTGCACTATTGGTATGTGTAATGGATTTTTAGAACCTTTGGATGCACCTGGAATAACATTAACTTTAGATGCATTGATACGATTAAAATATTTGTTTAGTCAACAAAAGAGATATGGATCTGGAGCTGTGTATGAACATTGTTTGTGGACTTCAAATAAATCTATAGAACATTTGTATAAATTTTGGGCTGCTTTTATTTTAGCACAATACAAAACTTGTTATAGGAACGATACACTTTTTTGGAAAGATCATAAAAATGTACATTGGGATTTTTATGATGATGTGATTGAACGATTTGACAGCAATGATGGTAATGATATTACTAATGCAGATATGATTTTTCACACATTATCTGCACGTAGATATAAATGGAAATATTATTCAGATATTCCGCCGTTCGCTTTATCTTCGGAACTTAATGATCAAACAATGAATCATTTAGATTATATTGATGGATTTCGTCAGGGGGCTTGACAGGGGGTTGACACCCGTGCTACAGTAGCAAAGCACTGAACAGGACACCCATGAAAGGCATCATCGATTACGGCGACGACGGCGTGGTTCCGATGATTGATTGCGAGGACGTTGGAGACGTGGTTGGCGGCATTCTTGAATACGTGGAAGCACGTTTTGAGATGCTTGACAAACAAAATCGTCATGCTGACATATTCGCTCTTTGTCAAGAGTTTCATGAGTGGGGAACTGCAAAAGATGGAGATGAACTCTCCTATTTTGTCTGCCCTACCTTTGAATAATCCTATATAATCTAAAAGGACAGATCAATGACTACGCCTAACTGGCAACATCATTCTAAAAAAGAATGCAAACGCACCTTGAAACCTCAGGCAATGCGTCAAGCAAAAGCACGTAAGCAGGCATTAAAGCGCAAACTGGAGGTCATTCAATGACGCATTATGATAAACTCATTGATAGTATTATTGAAGAAATGTGGTATCTTTGGAGTGAAAACTCTACGGATTGGAATGAATCAAGTGCCAAAGAAAAAGCACATAAAATCCTCACAATCGTAGAAGAGTTTCAAACTAATCGCACTAGAGTTACACAATGGCGAGCTTCTGACTAATGGAATATAAATTTATTGACCCTAGATATCCGATGCTTAGTTGGATGAGGGTAATCGGCAACATGATGTTTGTTGTTGGTTATGTCATCATTCTTTTCACTAGTGTTGAAGTTGGTATCTACTGCAGAATGATAGGAAATGTATTGTCATGGCCACATTTTCAAAAGATGCGAATGTGGGATATCTTGACAATCCGATCATTCTTTGCTATCGTAGAAGCAGTTAAACTTGTTCAAATTTGGTTTTTTTAATATGGCACTATCTAAACAAGTTGAAGATTCTCTGGATGAAGCACAAGCAGCAATGCGTAATGCACTTGCATTTGCAGCACGAAATGAGCGCCCAGTAGTATCTAAGTATATTTCTGAGTTGATGTGTGACATTGATAAGCTCAAGTCAATCGACAAACTGTTTGATACGATCGAAGAGATGAAAGATGGGTTTACTAAAAATCAATAAAGCAGCATTATTTGAAGTGCCAGTTAAAACCACTCCAGAAAACGTCAGAGAAGCAAATGAAGGATTGTTTCATGCTAAGATGACTCTGCCAGCTGCAGCAAAACACTGTGGCATGACACACAAGGAAATGAAACTAACTTTCTTTGAATATCTTAAGTATCATCCACCTACTTATCAGAATGACCAAGATTAAACCTTTATTCATGTGGGCAGGCGGCAAAACCAAAGTCCTTAAATATCAACTGCCTTATCTTCCTAGTGCAGTAAATATCACTTCTTATAGCGAACCATTTTTTGGTGGTGGCGCTATGTTTTTGCATATCATGCAGAAATATAATCCCGAACACGCATATATCAATGATATTAACGATAATATCATGAATATTTACCGATCGGTAAAAGAAAATCCAGAAGAGTTTTGTAACGTTGTAGATGTCTTTCAGGCAAAATACATTTGTTTGTCTAAAGAAGACAGGAAGAAGTATTTCTTTGAAGTGAGACATGCTCACGCATACGATTACCAACAATGGTCAAAACCATTTGAGGCGGGAGTTCTGTACTTCCTCATGAAAACTGGTTTTAACGGTATTTGGCAGATTAACAAGAACACAAATGGTAGATATGGCACTCCAGCTGGTCTATTGAATCAAACTGATGTAGTGTATGATAAGCAAAATGTTTTTGCTTGGAATGAGTTGCTTCAACGTGTAAACATTCTGTGTGGTGATTACATTGATTGTCCTACTGGTTCGTTTACTTATTTTGATCCGCCATATAGGGATAGTTTCACCAAATATGGTACAAGTTGGGATGATACCGCTACAGAAAAACTGATCGAACATGCTAAATCAACTGATGGTCATGTGATGTTGTGTAATCGTTGTGATGGTTCTACATTCTTTGATGATAGAAAAGGTGATCTAAATCTGGTGCGATTTCCTGTAACATATACAGCGGGACGAAGAAAAAAAACTAGCACAGGATACGCTGCTAAACCTGCTACGGAGATTTTGATGTATTCCTGACATGTTTTATGACAACGATAAGTTGAATGAGATATATAGAGATACGTGGCCAAATCTAGGATGGGCAAAGCGTATGGATATAAGAGCAGGTGATACAGTAAAGTTTCTAGGATGCTCACCAGAGCAGGTTAGATGGGGCAACAACGATGACCCAACTGGTATCCTAATCGTAGGTGACAAATACTATGTAGAGCATGTAGAAGTGCATTCACAGCACACTAGGATTGAATTACGTGGTGTGCTAAAACAAAAGTTTAACTCAGTATGTTTTGAGGTGACACATGACACACGAAGAAATGCTTGAAGAAGCAGCACGAAGAGAAGCAGAAAACAAAGCATTGGAAGCACTTGACAAACTTTATAAGGAGAATGATGAAGGTATGAAGAAACTTTCTGAAGACGAAAGAATCAAAGTGATTCAAACTGCTTGTGGTGCTATTGGTAAGTATTCCGATGCTCTCAAAGCACTTGCTGAAACTGAAAAGGTAGAGCTACGAGCAGAGTTGGAAGCAAAGAGGAAAGAAAACTACCAACTGGTTGCTGATGTTGCCATGAGTGATTATGAGAAGAAGTATCAGCGTGATGTATTTCCAGTTGATGAATACTGGGTGTATATGATTGGTGAATACTTTGGCACTGGTGAAGGTCAAACTACCTGTATTATGATGACACAGGCAACACCATATGGTGATGACTTTGATGAGGAGCATAAGTATGTGCCTATTACTTCAAAGCAATATCGTGCTGTAAGGAAATTCCATGAAGAGTTTGGCACTTGGTATCTTTATGGTCTAAAGTTTCTCAGCAAAGAAGATTTCTTCACTGAATGTGCCTATTACATTCCTCCTGTGATGATGAAACTTTCCAATCAGAGTTGCTTCAAAGAGTTTCATACCCGAGTTCATTATAACTTTGCTTAATAACTATTATGAAAGACAATCTAACTGGAATCCAAATCAAGGGTGATGATTTCTATGTGGATGGCAAAAAAACTCAGTTTGCTGGCAATCACACATGGAATAATGTTCAACCTATTGGTGGTAAAACTGTAGGTATGGATAGAGTTACAGGAAACTGGACTCGGTTGTGGACTATTGAAACTAGAAAAGCTAACTTTGCTGCATCTAAATGGGGTAGTAATACACCAGGAGTTCAGCGTGTTGGTAGTGTTCCTTGGAAAGAGGATGGAAGTCTTCAAGACTCTTACTACACAAGACTTGAAAACACTATCAAAGAAGCAGATAAAGAAGGATTAACGGTCAGTATTTGCTTGTTTGAGGGTGCTATTCAGGGGTTTGGTAGTGCATGGGATAATCATCCATTCAACGGTCTTAAAGACGGTCCTAGCATTCCACAAGACATTCACACGAAAGGTAAATGGAACAAATATCAGCGAGCACATGTCAAACGAGTTGCAGAGATTGCATCCAAGTATGATAATGTAATGGCAGAAGTTGGTAATGAGTTGAACGCTGCATCAACGAAATGGTTTCAATCTAAAGTTGTTGAATGGTGGAATAAGTTTACTGACAAGTATATTGGTGTGAGTTATGCTACTGGTATCCGAGGAGAACAACGCTGGATGAAACGAACGGGAGCAGACTGGATTGTTCCTAGCGTTGGTCGTGGAGCATCACCAGCACTGAGAGTTGATGGTTTCAAAGGACCGCAGATACTAGATACTGACCATGGTTGGGCACTTAACTCAAATGTTGGTGGTATTAAAGAAGCATGGGATAGTGGTAAAAGTGTGTGGTTAATGGATGGATTTGACGGAAGTGTGCTAAGAAATCAAGCTAGTTTAGTACCTGATAGAAACTTTATTAATGATGTAACATGACTGACAAAGAGATTTACAACCCAGATGAGTTTCTGCTTGACAACATCAAATCATATCACTATGAAGTGATGGAAGAAGGTCGTCATGTATGGATGGCATTCTATTTGGAAAACGGTAGCATAGGACACTTGAATATTTTTCTGAATGATGGTAGAATCCAAACACGCTATGAGGAATGGAATGACGAGCAACCCGCTGAAACTGAATGAAGAGGCACCAGCGTTTTCTTATACGCTTGCTGAGCTATTCAATGTCATTATGTGTATCATCGCACACCCACACAAAACACTCACCGAGCATGACAAAGCTCGTGCTATGGCAGTATTTCTAACCTTTGCTGACTTTCTTGGTAACTATACCGAGAGTGATAATAACTTCGGTCATGTCATCTACGAGTCAGATTCTACTGACTTTGAGGGATATGTGTTGCAGTTGCTTGGTAAGAATAAACCAATGGATTTCTATCACACTGATGCTGACAAGATTCTCAATGGTAAAGACAAATGAAACTCTTTGATTACGTCTACTACGAAGATTATGGGCACGAATGGTATTTCCATGTGCTCTCAAACTATCCTAAGTTTGCATTCATTGATTGTGTAGTGCAATGGGATGAGTTTCCTGCTACTGAATGGTTTCCATCCATTCTGTTTGGTATTGGTCCACATGATTTATTTGGTATCTCAATCCGATACAGAAAGTTTGAGATTCGTTTCAACCTATTACATTTCAAACCACGCAACTTAGAATGGTATCGCAAAGGAGATAGATATGAATCCATTGATTGAAAAATTTGAAGAAGTATATGGTAAGAAACCAAAGGAAGGTGGTCTTATTGATCAGCTTGCTGGCGAAGATACTATAAATTTTGGTAGTCATCTTCTTGGTGGGGAAGGACAGGATGTAATCAGTTTTGGTAATATGGGTGATACTAACATTCCATCTGGTAGTTATGTTAATAGTAATGTGCTGAATCTCAATCCAGCATATATTTCTAATGGTATCACCTGTGTCAATCCAAATACATTTACATCAAATACTAAAAACTTTTGTCTCCCTAATCAAACATCAGCAGAGCAGCAGTTTAATAAAGTGTTGGAAGATGTAGGAAATAGTAGAGCAACTGTTGCTAGTATCTCTGCTGAAATAGATTCATCATTTACTGGATTTGGTGGGCAGATTCGTTATACTGTTGAGATTGTTGGTAGATACCCATGACACAACTCATTGATAAATCCGACCCACGCTACTTCACACAAACATCTGACGAACCCTATCTTCGTCACGATTATAAATTAGTATCGAGCACTGGCGAATTTGTTATCTTTGATAATTATGAAGATGTACAGCGTAGGTGGTTTGAGCGTGGTGGTCATTTTTTAAGCCACATTGAGGTTCTAGACCATAAAGAACCAAAGAAAAAGAAAAAGAAAAAACGATAAGCAATGCTTATGAAACACCGCTTGACACCACCGTTGAGCGGTGCTATATTGTATTCAAATACATAAAACAATGAGACGAGTCACTGTAAAACCTAAATCCAGCAAGGCAAAGAATCGCCTTGCTAACATGATGGATGGTAATCCCATCTGTGTTGTTGAGCAGGACAAAGGAGATGGTATGCTGTTTCTCGCTAGTGAGAACCAGAAATACTTCTTCTGGGTCAATGTAAGTGAAGATTGTCACTGGGAAACTGAATGGGAGGTTCTATGAGCTACACTATCACCAAACACATCCAAATTCAACACGAAGAAGATGATTGGAGTTTTGATTTTACTGCTGATGAGTATGGGACTGTGAGTGTAGAGGATGGTAATGGACGAGGATTTGAAACCATTCGCATTCCCAAAGACTGTATTCAACACTTTATTGATGCTCTGGAGCAATACAAATGAAACCTAAAATCCGTGTTATCCTTGAGTTAGCGATTGAAGAAGGTGTGCGTCGTGGGTATGCACGAGCACACAAGCATGTTGAAAATCCTGCCGAAGGTGCTATAATAGAGCACATTGAAGAGGCAGTGATGTCTCAAATCTACGAATACTTTACTTTTGACGAGGAGGATTTCTAACTATGAGTAGAAAATCCAGAGCACGGCAAGTAATGAATGAGTATTATAGTAAGTTGGGTCCAGGTCCATATTACTATGATAACTCTGCCGTTTCTGCTGCTCTCCGTGAAGCTGTAGAAAGTTTCAATATTGAACCAGACCCTGACCGAGAGTTGAGTATTGAAAAAAATCATTTCATTCGGGGACAAAACTGGGTAAAGGATGCTATAATGCGTCTTGCTGATGAATTGGAGGATGATGAACTATGAAACCACAAACATTTAAACACATTTCCCGTGCGATTGATAAACACGGAGTTCATCATCTTGATGCTCTGGATGAATTTGGACGCCACTGGTATGCTACTATGCAACAGAAAGAAGAACCGTGGTTGACTTATGTTAAACACTGGGAATTGAGGACACACTGATTATGTTATTTGACGAACCACTACTAAATTCACTACAAGGAACTATGACTACGATTGATCCCTATTCAATAAAGAAAGAAGCAATTGATGAGTATCCTATAAATATTATTAAGGAACGACTTACTCATATTGAAGATAAACTTGATTTACTCATTACGCAACTTAAAATAGAGTTTTATAAAAAATGATAGGAAATCCAGATGATATTATACTCACAAGTCCCTCAAAGATGTTTGAGTATGAAAAAATGGCAAGAAGCGTCGATCAATGTGAAAATGTAGAAGAACTACAAATGACACTTAAATCAGTGTTGAAAACATTTATGAAGTATCAAGAGACAACTGCTAAAGCACTCACGATGCCCATGCCATAATGAAACTACTGACACCAACACTTCTTCGTATTATCGGCAGCATCCTACTTGTATCTGGATATTTTGTCTTGCTCTATGTGGATATCAAGACTGGTTGTTGGTTCCGCTTGATTGGTGACCTTGCCATGATGCCATTCGCAATCAAGATCAAAACATGGGATATTGTAGTTCTACAAGCATTCTTTGCTGTGATCGATGCCTCTAAAATCATACAACTATCAGTCTAATGGAATTTAAAAACATCATAGGAGAATACTCCAACAAACAACAAGCATTTGTCTATCCAGCTGAGTACGCAATGATCCGCTTGGTATGGGATAGCATGGGATTTGGTAATCGCATTAGATCTCGAAGTTTCTATGAGATTGATTTGATAGAACAAGAAAATCCAGAACCTTATCGGGAATCATTTCACACCTTTGAGCATGTGAATGATACCGAGGTTTTGTTTTATACATTTGATGGTGGTTGGAACGAGTTGTGTGTCCATACGATTTGTTGGGATGGTGAGTTCTGGGTGTATCAACCCTGTGATACATGTATTGTCAAGGATATCAAGATTATTAGTGAGATCAAGTTCAACGATAAGAAATACTACGGTAGAGATGCTGGATATGATGCTGATGGTAAACTGGTATGGGGTAAAGAAACTGGTATGTTTGAATTTGATAAGCTATGAGGATAGAAAAAAATGATTGATTGGACAACAGAATTCGAAGCACTGCCTGATGTAGAGAAAGATAAACTTGCACTCCTGCGTGTGATTGAATGTACAAATGGTATTATTCAACACACCTATCGTGCTGGTGAAGATGATACACTGACTGTTGATGAAGTGAGAGAGGCAATGAAGTTCTCCATGGGTTGTATGAAACGAATGGAAATACCTGTGGGTGAGCACACTGTCAGATTTTCTGCTGAATCTGTTGTATTGTTCTCTGAAATGAGACGGTTATACATCTCAGGCGCAAAGAATGGCAATGATGCTGATTTCAATGAGTTTCTCAAAGGATCGAAAGCTAATCTTCTAGCAGTTGGCAAAACTCGTATTCTACATGCTAAACGTCTAGCATTTGAACATATTGACGCATTGCCACCTCATACGCTAGAATGGGGACTATCATACATTTTTAGTTTTGCGGGGTGGGTATAATGCCAATCTTTCCTGATTGCTACGATGAGTGGGGTCTATATAAGATAACCTACGATGGAGACCACAAACTATATGAAATGTTGTTTGAGGGCACAGAAGAAGAGTGTCGTCAATATGCCTACGATAACTACACTGACAAGGAGCAAACTAACATGTGCTTGATGGATTGGGAAGCCAGGGAGTGGGATGTATAATGGGAATGTTTGATTATTTTCGCTCATCATATGATTTGGGCGAGCAGTTTACAAATACAGTGTGTCAAACCAAAGACATTGAAGATGGTATTGGTGGCACAATGACTGACTACTGGTTAGACCCCAGTGGTCAGTTGTGGAAACCATCTTATATTGGAACACATGACTTCTGTGAAATCACAGAGGATGATGACCGATATGATGAGAAGCGTAAGTTTCTCAATTTTGAATGGATTCCTACTGGTGTTCATGGTAAGTATCAACCATATGATATCACAAAGTATATTGAAATCTATCCTGCTGAATGGAAAGGTGAATGGGAAGATTGGCCCCGCTTGCGTTTGCACTTCAGATATGGTATACTACAGGAGCACACCGATGTGACAGGAAGATGATTGACCTTATTAAAACACTACTCAAATCAGCACTTGCTACCTCCCGTTGGGGTCCGTTGACAGAGGCAGATGAAGAACTTGTATGGGTCTCTTCCTTTGCTAAAATATTCAAAGCATCATCTATCCGCCGCACACCGAAAACACCACGCACTGCAATTACACTAGAATGACCCTACACAAGTTTGTCTATCAATACGAGGGCAACACATTCTTAGGTGAACGATACCCTCAACAAGAGATTATCGTTCAATCTAAATGCGAAGACCTTGATGCACATGAAATTCTGCAACTCTTTAAATCCTACATGGTAGCCTGTGGTTATGCCGAAAAAAGCTTCTACGACGCCTGCGAAACAGCAGCAGACGAAAACAATCTCTATCGCAACAAAGGTAGAGACCGACACGAAATGGGAGAAACTGACCAAATCCGCCACGCCACGCAAGAAAGCTGGCACAACGGTGCAATCGGGTCAAACAGCATCAAAGACCTCCTCGATCCAATTTAGTAATGATGTTGACAAGTTTCCTCACTATGGATTCCCTATTCGCTTAGAATACAAGGATGGCAACGACAAGAAAACTTGTTGGTTTCAATGCTACGACCACTATCACAAACACATCACACGATACAAAGTAACTGATTATGTCGCAACTACGAATGATATGGCGTTGGTGGGCTAAATCACTGGGTCAAAAAGCAATCGATAACGATAACGAAGCAGATAAAGTTGCTATCATTCGCACTCTTATCTTTGCTACATATCTTGTCACAAATGCTTTTATTATAGCAGGCGTGATAAAACACTGGAATGATCAACAACCTATTCACATTGAAATCCATGAAAATTCAAACAATCCTCAAAACTCACACTCAGAAGGATGGTACAATCTGGGAGTGGATGGAAACACCAGAATTGAGGGCATATATCGCTCAGCAACAATCAAAAACCGCACTGGAGAGTTTGAATGAGCCTCCAAAGCGAAAATAGTGTAGAATACCCATACCATGTGTTAGATGAAACTACCCCATGGTATGAGTTTTTGCAGTATTGTGAGATTTGTCATCAGTTAAATGTTCCTGGTCAACCTTCAGTTGGTAGATTCCACGCATATCGTAGATATTTAAAAATGATGAAAATCATATAAATGTAAAGTTTTATTACACAAAGAAAAAGACATTATTAAAAAATCTTCATCTGTGTGGAAATCCTGATAAATTACTATGGTAATCGCCAAAAAACCTCATGGAAATAATGACAGACCAAGAATGGAAAGAGCTCACAGAAATGCGAGATTGTATTCGCAGCAGTGGTTCTGTCACTGCGTTTGATGCCAAGTACATGGAGCATTATACATATCTTTTAGCAAAATCTTTGCGAGGAAAAGGAAATGGAGTTATTAATGACTGACTCAGAACGCTTGCTATTTCTTGAACAAAAGGTTAAAATGCTTGAGCAAGAAAACGTTGAAACAACCAACGCATTGTATGAGGTAGAGAATCGTCTACAATCTCAAATTGATGCGTTGATTAGATATACTATGCAACTTAAAACCGATATGACAAGATGGGGTGAACCAAATGACGTATACTAGTGAAGATTCGCTTAAAGTTACAGAGCAACAGGATGGTACGCTAGAGATTGAGTGGAATCCGAATGATCCCAGATATTCTTTTCTCAACACAATGTCTCAGGAAGAAATAAATGCTTTCTTTACCCGTGCTATAGAAGAACTTGTTAAGGAGATTGAGAATGAGTCAATACAGTGATGAAGAACTGATGCAGATGGAATATAACGCCATGAGAGATGAGCGCGATTCATGGCGTCGTAACTTTCAAGAACTTAAAAAGAAATACGAAGAACTGCAAGAGTTGTTTGTTGAGACCGATGATGAACTCAACGAGTATAGAGATAAGTTTGTCAATGAATCTATTCAGCATGAGTATTTGAAGAACGATTATGAATATATGCGTAATGAAATGGTAGAAATGAAAGCAGACATAAGCGTTCTTAAAGCCATGTATAAGCAAGACTGATGGGTCAACCCCTTGACCGCTGCCCTGATGCCTGCTATATTACATAGGTAATCAAACAACGCTCATGACTCCCGACACTTATTCTTTCTCTGGTGATGCTGTTACCTTCCTTGGTTTGGTTGGTGTTGCTTCAACGCTGCTTATTGTTGTTACTGCTTTCCGTCGTTACTACAACTCTCCTCTTCGCAAATGATTTACGTTGTTAAACTCTATGTTGGTGGTAAAGTCTTTGAAGAAGAAGTACAAGCCACCAATCAACAAGATGCGCGTGAAACTGCCCTAGCGCGTAATCCTAAAGCAAAAGTTATGGGCGTTAATGTTCGTTTTTAATCATGTCTAAGCCCTATCACAACAACCCTGCACCCAAAACTGTTAAAATCTTTGGTGCAGTGTATGCTTACAATCCTGTAACTAAAACCTATTCTATTCCTACTAACTGATTATGACTAAACAAACCAGATTTATTGACCCTGGTGTTGCTATCATCGGTGCCATTGTGATTATCGGTGCTGTCACTCTCTTTGTGGGCGGACCTGTCTATAATGTGTGGCAACAATCTCTTGCTGGTAAAGCAGAGCTTCAGAAAGCAGAATACACTCGTCAGGTTGCTGTTCTTGAAGCACAAGCAAAGAAAGATTCTGCACAGCAGCTTGCTGATGCTGAAATCATCCGTGCTACTGGTGTTGCTAAGGCAAACCAAATCATCGGTGATTCGCTGAAAGATAACCGTGAGTATCTTCAGTATCTGTATATCACTGGTATCGAAGATGGTGCCAAGAATGGTAATGTAACCATCTATGTGCCCACTGAAGGTGGTATGCCTGTGCCTACGCTCCAGATGAATAAGTAATGCTAATCAATCAACCTCTTGACCTCTGCCCCGATACCTGCTATATTACATAGGTAATCGAGAGACACTCAAGTGCTCACCTCTTCCCAGTCCAAACCGTTCATCGTGTCCACCTTCTCACGTAATGTTTCGGGTGATTTCTTCACATTTTTTGCGGACACTTATGAAGAGGCAGTGCAACTTGCCGAGGACTTCTACCTGAAGACTGGTTACGTTGTGGCAGTTGAGAAGGTGTCCTCTGCAGGCATCGGTCACGCCTGATTCCCCCAATCCGCTATCTGATTATGCACCAAACTGTTCTTCGCATCAATAAAAAATCCTGGTCAGCAGGTTCTGACTATCATGTTGGAATGAAGGGACTTGATGTAACCTTCACACACAAACCTGGATGGACAATCAAAACTGAGATGATCATTGATGATCAGGGTCACCCAGGTTTGCGAGTCTGGCATGAAAGGGTTGACAACTGACTTAAATCTGCTACACTACATTCATTCACACAAAACACACATGGCAACTCGCTCACGCATCGGCATTCAACTCGCAGATGATTCTGTGCTCTCTATCTATTGTCACTGGGATGGTTATCCCGAGTACAATGGTGTCAAACTTCAGCAGTATTTCAACACCAAAGAGAAAGTTGCTGAGTTGATTGATGGTGGTGACATCAGTGCTCTCTACACCAATATCGGTTTCAATAATGAGACGCTGCCCACCACTGGTCCTCTCTACTATTCTTCTCGTGGTGAGAATCGTCCTCCTCGCCTTGATTGGCGCATCAGCGACTATCTCACTCAAGATGCAGAAGAGTATGCTTATCTCTACACTCTTGCTGGTGAATGGTTGTGCTATGACACCTGTGAGTGGCACGACGTAACTTATCTCGAAATTGTAGAGATTCCTGCTGCTGTCGCAGCATAACCAATACTACATCCATTTACACCCACACTTACTTTTTATCATGACTAAAGAATTGATGTTCTCTCTGCTCAAGAAAAGCGGCAATGGCGAGGAATTGCTTGCTGCACTCAATGCTATCGCCAATGTTAACACTGAGAAAGAAACTGTTGTTGCGGCTGTATTGCCTCGCTCAGGATTCATTTTTAATCACAAAGGCGAAGAAGTAGTGTTCTGATTCCTTAACATGGGGTTGCCAGATCCCCTCAAAACTGGTATAATACACCTGTTGACGATGCTAATAGCAAGTTCAACAAATTCTGCAAACCTGCATTTTTTAATCATGTCTGAATTTTATCCGATTAACCA
>Ga0194124_10000429_pt1 | contig 64156 bp, 70 predicted proteins | sample TA2KigCas0mmetaG_FD_148605 | JGI IMG/M metagenome (GOLD analysis project Ga0194124, IMG submission 148605) | Freshwater microbial communities from Lake Tanganyika, Tanzania - TA2015031 Kigoma Deep Cast 0m | ecosystem: Environmental > Aquatic > Freshwater > Lake | place: Tanzania: Lake...
CGCCGCGTAGACGATCTCGGCAGGTGGACTCGATCCGTAGCTCACCACGAGTGGGTGCCTGCCCTTGCCGGAGGATCCGGAGAACTCGACGGTGTAGGCGGTTGTCCAGTCACTCGCGATCGTGACATCGTTCGCGACGAGGCGCTTCCACCAGTCGGTCCACCCGTCTCCGTACCGCGCAATGGATGCCATCAGGAATGCCAGTCCCGGGGACGAGTTCACCGGGTCCTGCACCACCAGTTGGCCCCTGTATGCGGGCTCCACCAGGTCATCGAGTGAGGTCGGTGGCGCCACGCCCTTGTCTGCGTACCAGGACTTGTCGTAGTTCACGCACACATCGCCCTCGGACACCGGTGCCCGGGAGTCGAGCACGTCGGCCTCCTCCACGCGCGACAGTGTCGTGTCGTCGACGCCCCACAGCACGTCGCCCTCGGGGTTGCCGGAGGTGAGGATCGCCTTGGAGATGACCGAGCCCGAATCTCCGCCGGTCACGACCTCGACTGAGATCCCCGTGCGCTCGGTGAACGAATCGAAGATGCCCTCCGGGGGAGTGAACGAGTCGTAGGCGAGGAGCGTGACGGTGCGGGGTCCGTCCGCACTGGGTGTGGTGCCACCACACGATGCGAACAGGACCACCGTGGCAGCGATGAGCGACCGTGGCTTCAATTGAGACCTCCCGTCGGGGGAATGAGCGCCGTCGCGTTCAAGAAATAGGGCTGTATCACTGCGAGCACACCCTCGTCGAGGGTGACATTGAATGTATGGTCGAGGGGAACATTGCTCACGCCGCGGGACGAATGCGCCTCGAGAGTGTCGCCGCGCAGTTCCCACTTCAGTCGTTCCGTGGTGACTCCCCGGGCGGGACCCCCGAGGGGTATCAACGACGCGAGCATCTGCTCGCCGACGACGATCTGGCGCCAACTCCCCGCGGGCACGATGTCAACGTGCGCGGTACCGATCCACAACTCGATGTGGACCTCCTCGGATGCCAGTGGCGCAACCGAGTGCAGGAATCCGAGGATGTGGTCGAGGCGATCCCCACCGCCAGAGACCACCGTGAGCATCACCTTGCCTCGCTCGAGAGCGAGGTCGAGCGCGAGCTCGGTGTCGGTCTTGTCCTTGTCGACGGGATGGCGGATGATCTCGATACCGAAGGCCTCGGCCTCCTCGAGGTTCCGCGCAGAGACCGAGTCCATGTCCCCGATCAAGACGTGGGGCGAGTGGCCAGTCGAGACCGCGTGCTCGAATCCTCCGTCGGCGGCGACGATCAGGGAGGGCGTGGCGAGCACGTGGCGGATCGCGGGGTGGGGCGGATCACCGCCGGTGAATATCGCTGCGTGCGAATCGGTCACGTTCCCTCCGCTGGCATTACCCAGATCAGGTTCTCGGGTCGGTGGCCGCGACCACCCTCTCAGCCCGCCGGTCGTGCGAGCTCCCCATCTCTACGCCCACCATGCTAGTGCGCACGTGGCGTTCCGTGGCCCTGTGCCTCGTCGGGCGACCCGCTTCCCGGTCTAGTTTCTCCACGACGGGGAGGTCGACCACATGGGGACACTGGAGGGGCGCGTGGCGCTCGTGACCGGAGGTGGCCGCGGGATCGGCCGCGGGATCTCCGAATTGCTCGCGCGAGAGGGCGCGACGGTCGCGATCAACTTCAGGCGCGACCGCGACTCAGCCGACGAGACGATGCGAGCAGTCATCGCCGCCGGTGGACGCGCCACGATCCACCAGGCCTCGACCGACATCCCCACTGAGAGTGAGGCGATGGTCGCCGAGGTGGTCGCACAGCACGGGGGCATCGACATCGCCGTCATCAACGGCGGGATCGCATCGCGCGGTCTCCCGGTCGCCGACACGACCGCCGAGGAACTCTGGCATCTCGTCGCCACACATGCGCTCGGCCCGCACCAACTGTGCCGGGCCCTGCTGCCGTCGATGCGCACACGCGGCCGCGGTGACATCGTCTTCATCTCCTCGGTTGCCACCCGCGGCATGTCCGCGAACGGCGCCCCCTACAACATGGGCAAGGCCGCCATGGAGGCGCTCGCCTTCACCCTCGCCAAAGAGGAGTTGCGCCACGACATCAGGGTCAACGTGGTTGCCCCGGGCCTCGTGGAGACCGACATGGGGGTGCGGCTCGCTCGTGCCATCCAGGGCAAGAAAAAAGAGGAGATGCAGGACCTGCGGTCGATGGATTCGGCGTCCCCGTTCGGGCGGGTCTGCCAACCCGACGACGTGGCCCAGGCGGTGCTGTGGTTCTGCTCGGCCGGCTCGTCGTATGTGACCGGTCAGCGCCTCGAGGTCGACGGGGGAGCCTCCTCGATCAGGCGGTGACGGTATCCTTCGCGGCGTGAGCCCTCTTGCACCACAGACCTCCGACACCATCATCGAGATCACGCCCGAGGCGCTCGAGCGCCTGGTGTCGCTGCGCGACGAGGAGCCGGAGAAGGAGCGACTCGGGCTGCGCCTCGAGGTGATCGCGAACCCGGGCGAGGAGTTCAAGTACGACCTCTCCTTCGAGATCGTGACCAAGGCCGCGTTCTCCGACGAGGTGCGCACCATCGAGGGCCTCAAGATCATCGTGCCCCAGGCGAGCAAGGAGCACATCCAGGGCTCCGTGCTCGACTTCTCCGAGCGGCAGGGTCTGATCATCCGCAATCCGAACAAGCCGCCGGCACTCGTTGTCGAGGGCCTCACCAGCGACGACGAGATGTCGGCCTCGATCGAGGCCGTCATCGCCACCGACATCAACCCTTCGCTCGCCGCGCACGGCGGGTTCGTCACCTATGTCGGCCACGACGGTGAGGGGATCGCCTACCTCACGATGGGTGGCGGATGCCACGGGTGCTCGATGAGCAAGATGACGATGCTCGAGGGTGTGCAGGCCACGCTCGTCGAGCAGGTGCCCGGGGTGGTCAAGGTCCGCGACATGACCGATCACACCGCGGGCGAGAACCCCTACTACTCCTGATCGGCGCGCGGCGGTCGTCGGGCTCCAAGAGCGGTCGCTCGGACCCACAGCGGAACCCGTGGGCTCGTGCGGGGTCTACTGTCCTACCGTGACCTCGAACAGCATGCCACCGGGGGATAGGAGCATTCCCCGGCTCGTCCAGATCTGGAAGTACCCGGTCAAGTCGATGATCGGGGGAACAGTCCCGGCCGTGGAGGTCTCGATGCTCGGAATCATCGGTGATCGGGTGTGGGCCCTCCGGGATCTCGAGCGTGGCGGCATCCGCGGCGCCAAGAAGTTGAAGGGCCTCATGGAGTTCGCCGCGCGCTCAGACGGTGACGCGCGTGGCGTCACAACCGCACCCTCCGGTCGTGAGATCGCATCGGAAGACGCCGATGCGCACGAGGCCCTGTCGGCCGAACTCGGTCATCGCGTGTCGCTGGAGTCGCTCCCTGCCGACGGGAACCTCGATCATTTTCTCCGCGGTCCGCGCGACTCCGACGATCCCGTCGCCGAGTTGCGCGCCGTCTTTGGTCGCGAGCCTGACGAGCCCCTGCCGAACTTCGCCGCATTCCCCCCCGAGGTCGTGCAGTACGAGTCGCCCCCCGGCACCCATTACGACTGTTGGCCCCTGCTCGTCGTGACCAGCCAAGCACTCGCCGCACTCGCCGCGGCGGTGCCGGGATCCAACACCGACGTGCGCCGGTTCCGTCCGTCGTTGGTCGTCGACACGGGGGGAGACCCGGGGCATCCCGAATTCGCGTGGAAGGGCCGCACTGCCACGATCGGCACGGCACGCGTCGAGTTCCTCGACCCGTGTCCGCGCTGCGTGATGGTGACCCACAGGGTCGATGCGGACATCGATGAGGATCGTGCAGTCCTGCGCCACATCGTGCGCGACCTCGACCAGAACCTCGGCGTCTACGCCCGGATTCTCGAGCCCGGTTCATTCCGCACCGGCGATGCCGTCGTGTTCGACTAGCCGATGGTCTCGTGCCTCAGTCGTTGCGAGACGCCGTCGCGAGTGTGAACAGCCCGATCATCCCTGCCCACATCGCGAAGTAGTCCCACGGGAAGTGGTTCTCCACGATCCAGTGGAGGAACGGGAAGATCAGCACTCCGGGCACGGTGACGAGACCCACGATCAGACCCGGGCCACCCCACCAGTCGATCCATGCCATGACATAGAAGATCCACAGAACGAGGCTGAGGAGTCGCGCTGTGAGGAATGCGAGAACCGCGACACCCGAACGAGTGGGCCCTACGAGCATCGACACGGGATGATTCTGACCCAGCCGAGACGCGACCGCATCGGGTGGAAGTCCGGCCCACCTCGGACGTAGGGTGACGCCGTGGGCCTCCTCGACAGCTTCACGAGGCGACGTGCCGAGAAGCGAGCGGAGCGGGCACGGACGGCCGTCGCAGCCGAGATGTCGGTGTGGCAGGAACAGATGGACAGGGTGGATGGAATGCTCACGATCGTGCGCGACTGCGCGGCTGGTCGCACGGCCGAGCACTTCACCGATCGCAGCGACTATGGGTTCATGCTCGAGGGCGATGAGTTCGCGGTCGCCTATCTCCAGCAGGTGGCCTATCTCGAGAACGTGCGCGCTCCATCGCGCTACAGCGGCGGGTACGGGGGAGTGTCATTCCCGTTGTTCGGCGGTGTTCGGCTGAGCACCGGACGCATCGGTGGCAAGCGGATCCCCGGCGAGGAGTCGACCACGATCACCGACGAGGGCAACGCACTCGTGACCAACTCGCGCATCATGTTCGTCGGGTCCAAGCGGACGCACGAATGGGAGTTCGACAAGATGGTGAGCGCCTCACACGACGCGAAGGGCTGGACGGCGTTCGCAATGAAGGGTCGCGGCAAACCGACCGGGCTCGGGTACGGGGAATCGGTGGCGACCGAGGTGCAGTTCCGTCTCGAACTCGCCGCGGCGTTGGCACTCGGGTCGTTGGACCGGTACGCATCGGAACTCGAGGTCGAGAAGGCGCGGTTGGCGGCGACGCGGCCCGCACCACCACCTCCATCTCCTCCGCCTCCTCCGCCACCGCTCGCGCCCTAGCCTGAGGTGATGCGTCTCGGGGTCCTCACTGGTGGAGGTGACTGTCCCGGCCTCAACGCGGTGATCCGTGCGGTGGTGCGCCGGGCAGTGAACACCCATGGGGATGCGGTGGTGGGCTTCCTCGATGCCTGGGACGGGGTCCTCGAGCGCCGCACCATCGAGCTGGACGTCACCAAGATGCGCGGCATGCTGCCGCGCGGGGGCACGATCCTGGGCACCCGGCGCGGCAGTCCCTACGACCACGACGACGGTCCCAGACGCGCGCGCGAGTCGCTGGAGGCGCTCGGTGTCGAGGCCCTCGTTGTCATCGGCGGCAACGGATCCCTGACGGTTGCCTCGCGACTGCACGACGAGCAGGGCATCAAGGTTGTCGGTGTGCCCAAGACGATCGACAACGACATCGTCGGCACGGACGTCTGCTTCGGGTTCCACACCGCGGTCCAGATCGCAACCGATGCGATCGATCGTCTCCACACCACGGCCGAGAGCCACGACCGCGTGATTGTGGTCGAGGTGATGGGCCGCGACACCGGATGGATCGCGACCTACGCGGGAATCGCCGGTGGTGCGACTGCGATCCTCATCCCCGAGAGGCCCTTCGACATCGACGGGATCGCCGCCGCGGTCACGAGCCGGCACCGACGCGGGAGGTTCGCCTCGATCGTCGTGGTGGCCGAGGGTGCCCGGCCCCGGGAGGGGACACTCCCGGCGCTCGACTACGACCTCGATCCCCAGGGCCGTCCCCGGTTGGGTGGAGTCAGTGCGGTGGTCGCGCGCGCTCTCGAGCAGCGTGTCGGCATCGAGACACGAGTGGTCCAGATCGGCCACGTGCAGCGGGGAGGGACACCGAATGCCTACGACCGGGTGCTCTCGACGCGCCTCGGTGTGGCGGCCGTCGACGCGCTGCACGACGGGGTGTTCGACTCCATGGTGGGCCTGCGCAACCCCGGCATCATCCGGGTTCCGCTGAGTGAGGTGACCGGGCGCACCCGCACCGTGGATCTGTCGATCTACGACGACGTCGCGAGCGTCTTCTTCGGCTGATTCGCCCCGCTCAGCGGCGTGTCTGCTGCTTGGTCTTCTTCTCGCGCTCGGCGGCCTTGCGCGCCTTGCGGGCCTCGCGCTTTGCCGCCTGTTCGGTCTCGTTCTTCTCGAGCACCGTCGACATCTGCTGTGCGACCGGAGCCGCGAACCGATCATCGCTCGCCACCAGTTGACGGAACCCCTTGAGCGACCGGGAGTACTGGATCACCATCAGTCGCACGGCCTCGAGGCCGAATTTGTCGATCCCCTCGCCGAGGATCCCGTGGATCTGCTCGAGCGTGGGGTTCTCCGAGGCGTCGCCGAGGATCTCGATCGCCCACTGGGTGCACGGTTCGGCGAGCACGACCCCCGCATCGTGCGCGACGCGCCGCTCGGCGATCCCGGAGCGCACGGCGCCACCGAGCGTCGCAGGGACATCGAATGCCGACGCCGGCAGCCCGACGAGGCGCGCAAAACCGTCGCGGAGATCGCCCTCGAGTGCGGTTGCCAGGGAGGCGAGGGATGCGTCGTCCATCGCATCGAAGGCGGTGGAGTAGCGGCGGTCGAGGAGGAAGCGATCGTTCGTCATGGGGAGACGCCAAGGTTAGACAGCAGCCCCCCCGGTGCACGACACCGCGTGTCGACGCTCTCCGTCAGCGCGACAGCGCCTGCAACTCGAGCACCCGCACCCGCCGTGGGAGGCCGAATCGCACGCTCGGCAGAGTGCCCTTCAACCCGAAATTCGAGGTGTAGGTGAGCCGCCACTGCACCGAGAATCTCGCATCGAAGAACCCGTCGCGCTCCTCGTGCGAGGGTCGGAGGTAGGTGTGCATGCACTCGCTCGTGCTCGTGTCGCCGAGACCCGCTCGCCACGCTCGCCCGGGACCCTCGCACACCACCGGGTCGCGCCCGTCGCCCGGGGACCAGATGAGGTGCGTCGGGGTCGCCGTGACCGTCACGACCAACGGTCCCGCCGATGTCGCGATGGAGGCGGTCACGCTCACCGGACGCCACAGCGTGGGCGGCACCCAGAACCAGGTCCCGACGCGCACGACCTGGCGCTCGAGCGGCGGTGCGGTGCGGAACACCAGTTGCGGGATCAGGTCGGATGCACGGTCGCCCGCCTTCTCCACGATGCGTTCGGGTGCGCGCCGTGGAATCCAATGGTGCGTCATGCGGGTGCCACACAGTCGTTCGTAGAGATCCTCGGTGCGCCCCTCGCGTTTGCGCGACGTGGGGTGCTCGATGCGGTGACCACTCGCGGGATCGACGCCGGTGTACTGCCACCATCGGCACGACGGCTGTTCGATCGCGGACCCGTCGAATCGCACCTCGGCGGTGAGGAGTCGGTCGTCGAGTCCGACCGAGCCGTCGGGGCCCTCGGGCACGCGCCCAGCGGCGTGCAGGGCCCGTGCGAGGGCGGGGGACTGCGACCAGCCACCGAGCCCCGGCATCGCCGGCAGGATGGACATCCCCACGCACACCGCTCCCAACAGCCCGGTGGCGAGTGGTCGCCGACGATGTGCTCCACGCATGGGTTGGTCCTTTGTCGATTCCCGGCCTGTGATCCAGAGTCCGGATGCCGCGCGCGGTGTGTGCCGTGGAGGGGCGCCGGTAACATGGAAAAACCCCAAATTCGGGGGAGGCACTATCCCGAAGGTGTCCATGACCGCACGTCATCCAGAACTCGAGGCGGAGCAGGCCTTCATCGATCGTGCCTACGAGTGCCTCGAAGCGTCGAAACGGGATGCCCTCAAGATCCGTGGATTGACCGCCACCGGACCGGGTGGCACGCACCAGGCGCGCGTGGAGCGCAACGCCTTCGACGAGAGCCTCGCCAAGCGCCTCGAGCGGTTGGAATTGGGTGATGAGGCGCTCGTGTTCGGCCGTATCGACCGCTTGGTCGAGGGTCCCGAGGGAACCGAGGCCTTCCACATCGGACGCCTCGCGGTCGCCGACGAGAATCGCGACCCCGTCGTGGTCGACTGGCGCGCACCGATCGCCGAACCCTTCTATCGCGCGACGGGTCGCGACCCGATGGGTCTCGCGCGGCGCCGTCACTTCGCCGTCGAGGGACGAAGAGTCCTCGGGATCGAGGACGAGATGTTCGGCGAGGGCCGCCTCGGGATCGGCGATGACGAGGGACTTGCCTCAGACGATCCTCGCACGGGGATCCGCGGCTACTCGACGCTGATCAGTGTGCTCGAGCGCGGTCGAACCGGCCAACTGGGCGACATCGTGGCGACCATCCAGTCCGAGCAGGATGAGATCATCCGTTCGCACCAGGGCGGTGTGTTGGTGGTGCAGGGAGGCCCCGGCACCGGCAAGACCGTCGTCGCGTTGCACCGCGCCGCCTACCTGCTCTACACGCACCGTTTCCCCCTCGAGGACCAGGGCGTCCTCGTGATCGGACCGAACCGGGTGTTCCTCCGCTACATCGAGCGAGTGCTGCCATCGCTCGGCGAGGCCGGCGTCGACCAAGTGGTGCTCGCCGATCTCGTCGATGATGTGCGCATCGGCGGTGCCGAGGTGCCCGCAGTCGCCCGGGTGAAGGGCGACAAGAGAATGGCGAAGTTGATCGACAAGGCAATCAGCGATCGCGAGCGGCCGCTGCGCAAGGACGCGACCGTTCCCCACGGAATCGGGTTCGTGACTCTCACCGTCGAGGAGTCGGTTCGCATCGTGAAGTCGGCCCGCCGCCGCTATCACCGCCACAACCAAGCGCGTCGTTTCGTCGAGAACGAGGTCTGGTCGGCGATGGCCGCGACCTACCGCGGCGGCACGGATCCCGATGTGCTGCGCGAGTCGTTGCGCGGAACCGAGGCGATGCGGGCCGTGTTCGAGCAGATGTGGCCCGTGCTGACCCCGGCCCAGTTGCTCCACGACCTGTTCGGATCGAGGGCGTTGCTCAATCTCGCCGGTTCGTCCGTGTTCCGCAACGGCGAGTGGGACGTGCTGCACCGACCGCGCTCGGCCAGCCTCGCAGAGGTGCGCTGGACCCCAGCCGACGTCGCCCTCCTCGACGAGGCGCGCTTCCAGCTCGGTCCGCGCCCGAGTCGCAACGGCAGGGTCGACGAATCCGACGAGATCCGCACCTACGGCCACATCGTCGTCGACGAAGTGCAGGACCTCACCCCGATGCAGTTGCGCATGGTCACCCGTCGTTCACTCAGCGGCTCGATGACGGTGGTCGGCGACATCGCCCAGGCCACGGGTCCGCTCGCGCCGAACGATTGGAACGACGTCTTGGCGCACCTGCCCTCGCGCCGGGAACCGCGGGTGGCCGGGCTGTCCGTCGGGTACCGCATCCCCGCCGAGATCATGGTGCTCGCCGACAAGGTGATGAACGCCGCCACCCCCGAGCTGCGCTCTCCTCGCAGCGTGCGCACCGGTGGGGAGGCACCACGGATCGTGCGCGCCGACTGCGGACTCGCCGACACCGTGGTGGAACAGGTGCGCGGCCTGACCGGTGGCGAGGGTGCGGGTCGCGTCGCGGTCATCGCGGCCGAGGCGCAACTCGCCGAGGTGTCGGCCGCGCTCGGCGCCGCGGGAATCGAGCACGGCAATGCCCGCACGACCGGTCTCGAGAACGACGTCACGCTGGTGCCCGCGTCGGTTGCCAAGGGTCTCGAGATCGACCACGTGGTGCTGGTGGAGCCGGCCGCCGTGGTCGCCGACGACCCGCAGGGACTCAGACTGCTCTACGTCTGCCTGACGCGCTCGACGCGCACCCTCACCGTCGTGCACGCGGCGGCGTTGCCGGCCGCGATGGGCTGATCGACCGGGTCAGGGAAGAAGCGTCGCGGCGGACTCGGCGACCAGGGCAATGAAGCGCTGGGCCTTGTCGGCGTCCGCGGGCCGCTTGCGCTCGACCGCGGTGCCGATCAGATCGATGATGCTCTGCACTTCCTCGACGAGGTCGACACCGGCGGCTCGGATTTGGGGCTCCATCACCTCCCAGATCGCGCGTGCCCGGGCGAGCCGCGCCTTGGCACCGGCAGTGTCTCCGTCGACGATCATCTGACCGAGGCCGTCGGTGAGGTCGGCGAGATCACCGAGCAGTTGCTTCACATCACCGGTGGGAGTCGCGGGGACCGTGCTCGGGGTCGTGGTCGTGGTCTCGAGCGGGCCCAGGATCGTCGTCGGCGCACAGGCTGACAACGACACGACGACAACAGCGATCCAGACGAGGGGGAGTCGGCGCACGGTGCCTTCTCAGACAGTCACGAGGATGCGCGAGGTGGCGTATCCATCCACCACCACGCATCGACCGTCGACATCGACGACGAGACCGTCGTCGGGTGCCTTCTCGCCCACGGTGCCGGTGCAGCCGGGCAACAAGCGCGCCTCCTCGAGGAAGTCGAGCACCCCGTCGGCGAACTCGAGCTCCTCGGGAATGCGCGAGACGGTGAAGGTCTGGCCCGGCACCAGGTCGGCGAGCCGCACCGCATCGGGTGCCTCGTAGTTGGAGCCGGGGATGGGGTTTCCGTGCGGGCACGTGGTCGGCCCACCCAGAGCACGGTCCATGGCCTCTTCGACCTCTGCCGACATGATGTGCTCCCACTTGCCCGCCTCGCGGTGTGCGAGCGCCCACGAGAGCCCGAGGATGTCAGTGAGGAACCGCTCAGCGAGGCGGTGGCGGCGCACGACGCGCTCGGCGAGTCCCTGGCCCTTGGCGGTGAGCGAGATCGAGGTTCCGGTCACCCTCACGAGACCCCCGTCGGTCATCCGCTTGATCATCTCGGACACCGACGGACGCGAGACACGGAGCCGGTCGGCGATGCGCGCCTGGATCACCTCGACGTCGTCCTCGCGCAACTCGAAGATGCACTCGCAGTACTCCTCGAAGGCGGGGTGGTGCTCGCCCGGATGTGGCATGTCCCCATTGTACGGGTGATGCACGGGCTGGATACCCTCGCACCGTGGCCGATCACCGCGTGCTCGAGGCGTTCTCACCGGCGGTGCGCCAGTGGTTCGCCACCTCCTTCCCCGAGCCCACCCCGCCCCAGGTCCAGGGCTGGCCGGCGATCGTGGGCGGGTCGAACACGCTCATCTGCGCGCCCACCGGGAGCGGCAAGACGCTCGCCGCGTTCCTCTCCGGTCTCGATCGGCTCATCACCACCGAACCCCCGCCCCCCAAGCAACGCACCCGTGTGCTGTATGTCTCACCGCTGCGCGCACTCGCCTTCGACGTCGAGAAGAACCTGCGCGCACCCCTCGCTGGCATCGCGCTCGCAGGGGAGCGCCTGGGCGTGCAGTTCGGCGAACCGGTGGTGGCGATGCGCACGGGTGACACCCCCGCGCGAGAGCGCCAGCGACTCGCGCGCAACCCACCGGATCTCCTCATCACCACCCCGGAGAGCCTCTATCTCATGCTGACATCGTCGGTGCGCGAGACGCTCGTCAACGTCGACACCGTCATCATCGACGAGATCCACGCACTCGCACCGACCAAGCGCGGTGCGCACCTGATGCTCACGCTGGAGAGGCTCGAGGAGATCACGAAGGCCCCGCCGCAACGGATCGGGCTCTCGGCGACCCAGCGTCCCCTCGAGGAGGTCGCGCGGTTCCTGGGTGGCCAACGCGACGGACAACCCCGCGCCGTCACCATCGTCGACACCGGGGTGCGAAAGACCCTCGAGATCGATGTCGTGGTGCCCGTCGAAGACATGGGCGACCTCGGGCGCGAGACGACCGAGTTGACGAGTGGCCCGGCGACGGCGGGGCTCTCGCCGCGGCGCACCAGCATCTGGCCGAGCGTGTACCCGCGCATCCTCGACCAGATCCTCGAGCACCGCTCCACCATCATCTTCTGCAACGCGCGTCGCCAGGCCGAGCGCCTCGCGGCGAACCTGAACGAGTTGGCCGAGGAACGCGGCATCGGGGTCGACCCCGCCACCGGTGCGGTGCGCGAGGAACTGGTGAAGGCCCACCACGGATCGCTCGCGCGCGAACAACGGGTGGTCATCGAGGACCAACTCAAGCGGGGGGCTCTGCGCGGCATCGTGGCAACCTCCAGCCTCGAGTTGGGGATCGACATGGGCGCCGTCGATCTCGTCATCCAGGTCGAGTCGCCCGGTGCGGTGAGTCGCGGCCTGCAGAGGATCGGGCGTGCCGGACACAACGTGGGCGAGCCGAGCCGGGGAACGATCTATCCGAAGCATCGTCACGACCTCCTCGAGACCGCGGTGGTCACGCGCCAGATGCTCGAGGGACGGATCGAGGCCACCCGCTACCTGCGCAACCCGCTCGACGTGCTGGCCCAGCAGATCGTGGCGCATGTCTCGGTGCACGGCGACACGAGTGTCGAGTCGCTCGCCGCGATGGTGCGGCGAACGGCCGCATTCGCCGACCTCGCCGACGACGTCTTCGAGTCGGTGCTCGACCTGCTGTCGGGTCGGTATCCGAGCGAGGAGTTCTCCGAGTTGCGGCCGCGCCTCGTGTGGGACCGCATCGCGGGCACGGTACGGGCCCGCGACGGTGCACAACGCCTCGCGGTCACCAACGGTGGCACGATCCCCGACCGCGGACTGTTCGGTGTGTTCCTGCCCGATGGCATGCGAGTGGGCGAGCTCGACGAGGAGATGGTCTACGAGTCACGGCCCGGCGAGACGTTCCTGCTCGGTGCCTCGACGTGGCGCATCGAGGACATCACCTTCGATCGTGTGGTGGTGACACCCGCACCGGGCGAGCCGGGCAAGATGCCCTTCTGGCACGGGGACAGGCTCGGGCGACCCGTGGAATTGGGGCGCGAGTTGGGTGCGTTCGTGCGGTCAGTGCGCACCATGGATGCCGAGTCGGCCGCGGCCCACCTGCGCGAGACCCATCTGCTCGACGCGTGGGCGGCCGAGAACCTGGTGCGCTATCTCGCCGAGCAGGCCGAAGCGACCGGGGTGGTGCCCGACGATGCGACGATCGTGGTCGAGCGGTTCCGCGACGAGATCGGTGATTGGCGTGTGTGCATCCACAGCCCCTTCGGCACCCCGGTGCACGCCCCGTGGGCGATGGTGCTCGAGCGCACGCTCGGCGAGCGGTGGGGCATGCGCGTCGAGACGATGTGGAGCGACGACGGGATCGTGATCCGCCTGCCCGAGGCCGTGGAGTCACTCGACGCGAACGACCTGGTCCTCGACCCCGATGAGGTGCGCGGAATCGTCACCGACACCGTCCCCCAGACGTCGCTGTTTGCGGCACGGTTCCGCGAGTGCGCCGCGCGCGCCCTGCTGCTCCCGCGGAGGAGACCCGACCAGCGCACGCCCCTGTGGCAGCAACGCCAGCGCGCCGCCGACCTGTTGACCGTGGCGGCGAAGTATCCGACCTTCCCGATACTGCTCGAGACCACCCGCGAGTGCCTCCAGGATGTCTTCGACGTGCCCGCGCTGTGCGACGTGCTCGGGCGCATCCGGTCGCGCGCGATCCGCATCGTCAGTGTCGGGACACCGAAGGCATCGCCCTTCGCCCAGTCGCTGCTGTTCAACTGGATCGCGGCCTACATGTACGAGGGGGACGCTCCGCTCGCCGAACGACGTGCCGCCGCGCTCTCCCTCGATCGTGATCTGCTCGACTCGCTCCTCGGCGCCGAGGAACTGCGCGAACTCCTCGACCCCGGCGTGGTGGCCGATCTCGAGGCCGAGTTGCAGCGCCTCACCGACGACCGTCGCGCGCGCACCACCGACGAGGTCCACGACCTCCTGCGTCGCCTCGGTCATCTCGGTGTCGACCAGGTCGCTGCGCGCTGCGAGCCCGGGATCGACGCGGCTGCCGCGCTCGCCTCGCTCGTGACAGATCGGCGGGCGATCGAGATCACCGTGGCGGGCGAGCGGGTCGTTGCCGCGGCCGAGGACGCGGCTCTCTACCGAGATGCGCTCGGGTGTGCGTTGCCACTCGGTCTGCCGCGCGCCTATACCGACCCCGTTCCTGGGCCCCTCGTGCAGCTGGTGGGGCGCGCCGCGCGCACGAGGGCGCCCTTCACCACCGCCGAGATGGCGGCCAACTTCGGTGTGACCCCGGAGCGCGCGGTGAGCGCACTGGAGTCGCTCGAGATCGAGAACCGGCTCGTGCGCGGTGAGTTCCGGCCCGGTGGCACCGAGCGCGAATGGTGCGACGTCGAGGTGCTCAGGCAGCTGCGCCGGCGCACCCTCGCTGCGCTGCGGCGCGAGGTGGAGCCGGTCGAGCAGGCCGCACTGGCGCGGTTCCTGCCCGCTTGGCACCGGATCACCGACCCGCGGCGCGGTGCCGACGCCCTCGTGAGCGCGATCTCGGTGCTGCAGGGAGCAGCCATCGTGGCCTCGAGCCTCGAGAGCGACGTGCTGCCGCTGCGCGTGCGCGGCTACCGGCAGTCCGATCTCGACGAACTCTGCGCCGCCGGTGAGATCGTGTGGGTGGGTGCCGGTGCGATCGGCTCGGCCGACGGTCGTGTCCGCCTGTACTTCGCCGACCAACTTGCACAACTCGCACCGCTGACGGAACGACCCGATCCACCGATTGGCGCGGTGCACGATTCGCTACGGGTCGCGCTCGAGACGCGCGGTGCGCTCTTTTTCGGTCAATTGCGCGCCGCAGCCCCCGCCGCGAGCGACACCGAGGTGCTGGCGGCTCTGTGGGATCTGGCGTGGGCCGGCGAGGTCACCAACGACACCTTGTCGGCGATGCGCGCGTTGCTGGCCGGCGGCAAGGGCAGCTCGCGCACCGGCGCGCGCACCCCGCGCGCGGGACGGCCCCGACCGGGTCGGCTCTCCCGCGTGGGACCTCCCACCGGGGCGGGCCGCTGGAGTCTGGTGTCGTCGATGGCGACTCCGGCTGCATCGGCCACCGAGGCGTCGCACGCGTGGGCACTCCAGATGCTCGAGCGCCACGGTGTGGTCACGCGCGAAGCGGTGATGGCCGAGTCGCTCACCGGCGGATTCACCAGCATCTATGGCGTGCTCAAGACGATGGAGGAGCGGGGTCAGGTGCGCCGGGGCTACTTCGTCGACGGCCTCGGTGCCGCCCAGTTCGCGATTCCCGGTGCCGTCGATCGTCTCCGTGAGGTGCGCGAGGGCATCGACGGGGCGCTCCATCCCGGGGACGTGCCCGCAGCCACGGTGCTCGCGGCCACCGAGCCGGCACAACCCTTCGGTGCGACGCTTCCGTGGCCCGATGCCGAGGGTCGCCCCACGCGCAGTGCCGGATGCGTGGTGGTCGTGTCACAGGGTGATGCGCTCGTGTGGTTCGACCCCCGCGGGCACCACCTCATCGTCTTCGATGAGTCGCGCATCGACATGGCGTGCGAGTCGTTGGTCTCGCTGGTCAAGGATGGTCGTCGGCGCGGGATCGAGGTGCGCCGCGTGAACGGTGCCGAACCCGCCGCCGGGTCGACCGTGGTGTCGGCACTCGAGCGTGCGGGCTTCGCGCGCGGATACCGCGGCTGGTCACTGCGCGACTGAGCGAGCAACCCGTGACCGGCGCGCGACCGGTCAGGGGCGAGTCAGGGTCGGCGGGCGGACCCGATCGAGCGCAGACCACCCCAGGCGAGCGCGGCGAGTGTGCGCCCGAGCGCGTCGGGATCGAAGTCGCGGCCCGTCGAGATGACGTGGCGGCTCACCGTCTCTGCCATGCCGACGAGTCCGACGGCGAAGGTGACTTGGTCGGCGGGCGAGACGTCGGCCGCGATGAGGGGCGCGATGTTCGAGGCCGCACTCCTCTCGAACTCGGCGACGATCCCGGCGAACTCCTCGTCGACCCGCTCGCTCGACTCGAACAGCAGCGCGAACGCGTCGTGACGCTCCGACACCCAGCGGAAATAGGCGACCATCCCGCGCTCGGTCTGCTCCCGCGGGTCGCTCGTGCCGGCGACGGCTTTGGTGACCGTGGCGACGAGGTCGTTCGCGACGTCCTGCAGGAGCTCGATGTAGAGGGCGCGCTTGGAATCGAAGTGTTGGTAGAGGACCGGCTTGGTGACCCGGACCGCATCGGCGATCTCGTTCATCGAGGCGTTGTGGTACCCCTTCGAGGAGAACACGTGCAGGGCTTCGTCGAGGATCTCGCGCTTGCGGTCCACCGGGGTCATCAGTAGCCCTTCTCGCGGTCGAAGCGCTCGGCTGCCTTCACCGCGTATCCCAACACCATCGAGGGTGCGAGCAGGCACGATCCAGCGATCAGGAGTGTGGCCACGATCGAGACCAGCGTCTCGGGCATCCCGAACGCGAACGACATCACGAAGAGCGCGAACGCGAGACTGAACGACAGGTATCCGAGCCGGTTCGCGATCAGGGTCCATTTGGCGACCACGGCGCGCTTCGTGCGCACCGGATCGTCACCGACTGGCTGGATGTTCTCCTGTGACATGACGGCAAGGGTACGGGCTAGATGTTGGTGGGCAACAGGCCCGTGAGGTTCTCGAAGAAGAAGTACAGCACCACGAGGAACACGACGCCCGTCGGGGTCCACACCAGGATGCGCCGACCGGAGCGACGCGAGAGCCATGCGCCGAGGACGCCGATCGCGATCAACGCGGCACCGAGGCCGGCCACTGCGGGGATGACCGAGGTGTCGTGGAACCACCCCTCGTCGAAGGCGACGGACTGGTCGAGGAACGGAGTCGCCGCGTCGGCAGGCACGGTGGAGGCGGGCGTCGATGCGGCGGGAGCGGTGTCACCGATGTCGGGGCCCACCAACTCGGCCTCGACGATCAGCCGCTTCCACGAGGTGAATTTCGGCGTGCAGGTGACGAGGGTGAGAGTTGCCTTCGTCGGGTCCTTCGTCTCGACGACCTCGACATTGCTCGGGAAGACGTTGTGGGGCTCCTTGTGCACGCGATATGTGCGCGTGCCATTCGGGGTCTCGAAGACGATCTCGTCGCCGACGTCGATCTTGTCGAGATCCTCGAAGGGTGCGCCGTAGGTGGTGCGGTGGCCGGCGATGGCGACGTTGCCCAATTGTCCGGGCAGGGGAGAGTTCGGGAACAGACCCGGCCCCTTCTTCAACGACTCCACGTCGACCCCGCCCACCAGGACCTTGTCGACGCCGATCGAGGGGATCTTGATGCGACTCAGTGGTTCGCCGCGCACCGCGACCGGCTCGCGCGCGTCAGCCGAGCCGGACACCACGACGATGGCGTCGAACTCGGCGGCGAGCCGGTCCTGCTCGCGACTCTCGCGCAGCCCCGTTCCCCACAACTGGTAGACGACGAAGAGCAGCAACAGCACTCCCGCGCCGATGAGGCCGCGACCGAGTGCATCGAGCACGCGCGCCGAACGCGGAAGCGGTGTGCGCACCGGGCGCGGTGCGGACTCACGTGACTGCCTGCCCACGCCCACGACGCTATCTGTGCTCTGTTGTCCGTGACCGTTAGCGTGTCGAGTGCATGAGCGAGGTGATCCGACTCGAGGGTGCAGTCGCTGTGCTCGGGGGCTTTCCCGCGCTCGCCGGCGCCGACTTCTCGGTCTCGCGCGGTGAGATCGTCCTTCTCAAGGGACCGAACGGCGCGGGAAAAACATCCCTCCTCCGGGTGTGCGCGGGATTGTTGCCGTTGGAACGCGGTGCCGGACGTGTGCTCGGCCTCGACCTCGGCACCGAGCGCGACGGGGTTCGCGCCCGCACCGGTCTCCTCGGCCACCAGAACGGTCTCTATCTCGATCTCACCGTCGCACAGAACGTCGCGTTCTGGGCGCGCATGGTGGACGCTTCCGCCGCCGAGGTCGCGGCCGCGATGGCACGCACACGGATCGACGGCCGCCTCGCGGGTGTCCGCGCGTCGCAGTTGTCGGCGGGCCAGCGTCGTCGCACTGCGATCGCCTCGCTCATCGTGCGACGCGCCGAGTTGTGGTTGCTCGACGAACCCCACGCCGGTCTCGACGCCGAGGGACGCGACGAACTCGACACCCTGTTGCGCGATGCGGCCGGTTCGGGTGCGACCGTTGTGGTGGCCAGCCACGAGACCGAGCGCGCGGGCGGACTCGCCTCCCGCTCGATGATCGTGGACGGCGGCATCGTCAGGCCGGACCGATGAGAGCGCCACGATGAGGACCCGGATCGCAGTGGCAGTTGCGCGCAAGGATCTGCGCATCGAGGCGAACAGTCGCGTGCTCACCAACCAGGTGGCGCCGTTCTCGGCGGTGGTGATGGTGATGTTCGCCTTCGCCCTCGACAACGACGGCATCCTCCAGCGGGTCGCGCCGGGCCTCGTGTGGCTGGCCGTGTTGTTCTCGATGCTGGTGGTGGTGCAACGCGGGTTCTCCGTCGAGACAGCCGACGGCGCCCTCGATTCGCTGCGCGTCGCCGGTGTCGACCCGGCCGCGATCTTCTGGGGCAAGGCGGTTGCACTCATGGCACAGCTCGCGGCCCTCGAGGCGCTGCTCATGGCGACCGCGATCATCCTCTACAACTCCTCGCTCGATGGCGCGGCCGCAGTGGTGCTCGCGGTGGTCACCATCGTCGTGGCGACCGCGGGACTGGGATTCGTGGGAATTCTCTACGGGGGACTCGCGGCCGGTGCGCGCGGTCGCGAGACGCTGCTTCCCCTCCTGCTGCTCCCGGTGGTGGCGCCGGTGTTGATCGGTGCGACGCGCGCCACAGAAGCCGCATTCGGCGCCGGGGGAGCCACTGTGTCGGAGGGCTGGCCATGGGTCGGGCTCCTCGCGGTGTTCGCCGCGGTGTTCGGTGCGGTCGGCTCGCTCGCGTTCGGGCCCCTCATCGACGAGTGACATCCGACTCCGTCTCGGATCGACCACTGATTTCCATTGACCTTGCACTCCCGACAGACTTGGACACCGTGACCCCCGCATCTGCCGCGACTCGACCCGGCACGGGAACCGCCGCCACCCGGCGACTCGGGATCCTGGTGGCGGTGATGCTGACCGCGCTCGCCGCCTTCGGTCTCGTCTTCTCCGCCGAGGATGTCGTCCAGGGCAGCACCGTGCGGATCATGTACGTGCACGTGCCCACGATCTGGGTGGCGTACATGGCCTTCGTGGTGACCGCGATCTGCTCCGGTGCGTACCTCTCGAGGCGCAACCGCTCGCTCGCATGGGACCGCGTGGCCGGGGCGAGCGCCGAGATCGGGGTGCTGTTCGTGGCGATCTCGCTCGTGACCGGGAGCCTCTGGGGCCGCCTCACGTGGGGCACCTATTGGGTGTGGGATGCCCGGCTCACCACCACGTTGTTCCTCCTCATCACCTACGTCGGCTACCTCGCGGTGCGGCGCCTCGGTGGCACCCAGCGCCAGCGCGCCCGCCGGTCAGCCGTGTTGGCGCTTCTCGCGGTGCTCGAGATCCCCCTCGTGCACTTCTCGGTCGAACTGTGGCGTTCACTCCACCAGGAGGCCTCGGTGGCGAACCCGAACGCGCGGGTCGAACTCGACGGTCTGATGCTGTTCAGCCTGTTCCTCGGGGTCGTCACCTTCACCTTGTTCTACGTGTGGCTCGTGCTGCACCGTCAACGAGTGCTCGCACTCGAGGACACCGTCGCCGATCGCGGGCTCGACGAGGCCATTCGCGACCGCCGCAACGAGGCGGTGGGTTGACCATGGGGATCCTCGAGATGGACCACGCGGGCTTCATCCTGCTGTCGTGGGTGCTCACCTTCGTCGCCACCGGTGCGTACGCGCGCGTCGTGGTGCGGCGGGGTCGTGACCTCGCGGCGCGGGCCACCCGCGAGGAGATGCCGTGGACCTGACCCCTCGCGAGTCGGCGCCCTCACCGGCGCGCCGGACCCGCAGGTGGCTGCCGATGGTCGTCGTCGCCCTCGCTGTGGTCGCCGGTGGCTTCGTGGTGACCCAGTTCCTCACGAGTGCGATCGACTACTACTGCAACGTCGATGAGATCGGCACCAAGCAGGGGTGCGAGGGCGACCGCCGGATGCGCGTGCAGGGTGTCGTGGAGAAGGGTTCGTTCACACGCGACGCCTCGGGCAGCACGTTCACCCTCGAGTTCAACGGTGACACGGTTCGCGTCGCATACGCGGGTGATCCCGGCGGCGTGTTCCAGGAGTGCATCCCCGTGGTCGCCCACGGCCGCGTGGTGGGCGCGGTGTTCGAGAGCGACCGCATCGAGGTCAAGCACTCCAACCAGTACGTCGAGAAGAACGAGACCAGACTGGCCGAATCCGACGAGGAGGCGGCGGCGTGCTCGCTGCGGGAGGGATAGGCGGCCCACTCGGCCGGGCCGCACTCGTGGTCGGCCTCGTGGGGTCGGTCTTTGGCCTCCTGGCCGCCGTCACCGCCGCGCGCACGGGCGATCGCCGTGTGGCGCGTCTCGTGATCCGTTTCGCGTGGTTGACAGCCACCGGTGCGGTCGGCGCGTTCGTCGCCATGGAGTGGGCGATGGTCACGCGGGACTTCTCGCTCGACTACATCCAGCGCGTCGGGTCGCGCTCGACCCCGGCCCTCTACAACTTCGCCGCGGTCTGGAGTGCACTCGAGGGATCGATCCTGATGTGGGTGCTCGTCCTCGCCGGCCTGACGGCGGCGGTCGCGCACAAGTACCGCCGACGCATCGATGATCCGATGGTCGGTTGGGCAATGGCGACGATGTTCGCGACGGCGATCTTCTTCTTCATGCTCACGCTCGGCCCGGCGAATCCCTTCGCCCCCGGTGCACCCGGGGTGGTCGACGGGCCCGGTCCGAACCCGCTCCTGCAGAACCACTTGCTCGTCATGTTCCACCCGCCGATCCTCTACATCGGGTACGTGGGGATGACGGTGCCGTTCGCTTTCGCGATCGGTGCACTCGTGACCGGGCGCCTCGGTGAGGGCTGGTTGGTCGAGACGAGGCGCTGGGCGATCGTGTCGTGGGGCATGCTCACCTTCGGCATCATCCTGGGCGGCTGGTGGAGCTACGAGGTGCTCGGCTGGAGCGGTGTCTGGGCATGGGATCCGGTCGAGAACGCCTCGTTCGTGCCGTGGCTCACCGGTACCGCCTACATCCACTCGGTGCTCGTGCAGGAGCGGCGCGGGATGCTGCGCGTGTGGAACCTGTCGCTGCTCGTGGCGACGTTCGCACTCACGATCCTGGGGACCTTCCTGACGCGCTCGGGGATCCTCAACAGCGTGCACGCCTTCAGCGAGTCGAACATCGGCCCCTGGTTGCTCTCGTTCTTCGCGGTGATCGTGGTGGTGTCGGTGGGTCTGATCGGTTGGCGCGGTGACCGATTGCGCTCACCGGGCGTCATCGACTCGCCGATCTCGCGCGAGGGTGCGTTCCTCGCCAACAATGTCCTGTTCGCCGCGTTCGCCTTCGTGGTCCTGCTCGGGACGGTGTTCCCCCTGGTCGTCGAGGCGTTGCAGAACCGTCAACTGGTGGTGGGTGAGCCGTTCTTTGACCGTCTCTCGGGCCCGATCGGGTTGGTGATGCTGTTCCTGATGAGCGTGGCGCCGGTGCTGCCCTGGCGCAAGGCCTCGGGCGAAGTGCTCGCCGATCGTCTGCACTGGCCGGCGTGGTGCGGCACGGCGGCACTCGTGGTCGCCGTCGTGCTCGGCGCCAGCGGATGGGCACCGCTGCTCACGTTCGGGCTCGGTGGGTTCGCGGCCGGTGCGGCGTTGCGCCAACTCGTGCTCGCCACGCGGCGCCAGGGATGGCGCGGGCTCGTCGGTCGGGCGAACGGGGGAATGGTCGTGCACCTCGGCGTCATCCTGCTCGCCGTCGCACTCGCCGCGTCGAACTCGTACACCCGCAGCCAGGAGTTGAACCTCGAGATCGGCGCCCCGGCGCGCTGGGGCGGCCACACCTTCGAGTTGGTCGGCTTCGAGCAGGTCGATGACGATCGCCGCACGGCGATCAAGGCGCTCGTGTCGATCGACGGGGGGCAGGCCTACGCACCCGCGATCACCAAGTTCAAGTCGATGGGCACCAACATCGGCACGCCCTCGGTGCGCACGGGGTTCACCAAGGATCTCTACCTCACACTCGAGCCGCCGGTGAAGCCCACGAGCGATTCCGCCCGCATCAAGGTGTTCGTCAAACCGATGATCCTGTGGCTGTGGATCGGCGGTGGGTTGATGGGCCTGGGCACCCTCCTTTCGCTGTTCCCCGGTCGCCGTCGGCGACCCACCGACCCGACGTCTGCTCCCGTCGCAGTCGCGGGCGGGGTCGCGCCGTGAACGATGCCGCTCCCGGCTCCACAGCCGACGGGGAGGCCCCCGGCACGAGCCGCCGCCGGTCGCCATTCATCGCCGGTGCCGTCGGGGTGGTGATGGCCGCGTTCCTCGTCGTGCTCGCCGTCGCCGAACCGGGGGACTCCGACGAGGCGTCGTCTCCATTGCTCGGCAACCCGGCTCCGACAGTGGTGTCGAGCGTCATCGACGGCGGCACCTTCGACTTGGCGCGGCGCAAGGGGAGTTGGGTTGTGCTGAATTTCTTCAACTCCACCTGCCTGCCCTGCATCCGCGAGCACCCGGAACTGGTTCGCTTCGCGCAGGATCAGGCGAGCACCGAGGACCCCGCCGAGTTGCACACGATCGTCAACGACGACTCCGACGCTGCGGTGAGGTCGTTCTTCTCGGCCAACGGTGGTGAGTGGCCGAAGGTGCGCGACGACGACGGGGCGATCGCCGTCGCGTTCGGCGTGGCGAAGGTCCCCGAGACGTGGGTGATCGACCCGAACGGGTGGGTCCGTCTGCGGGTGCTCGGTGAGTTGACCCCCGGCTTCCTCGACAAGCGGCTCGCCGAGCTGCGCACGCCCGCCACGGGGTCCGCACCGTGAACCGGATCAAGACGCGGCTCGCCTGGGCGTCGATGCTCCTCGTGGCGGCGTGTGCGCTGGGGATCGGCGCGACACGCGACTCGGGTCCCTCGACACAAGCCGAGCGGATCGATGCGATCACCGAGCGCCTCGCCTGCCCCACCTGCGATGGCGAGAGCGTCTATGTGTCGCGCGCCTCGGCGGCCGAGTCGATCCGCAACCAGGTCGCGCGCGATGTGGCCGCGGGTCGTCTCACCGATGACCAGATCATCGCCGCGATCGCGGATCGCTTCAAGGCCCAGGTGCTCCTGGTGCCGCGCGCCACCGGGTTCGATTCGCTCGTGTGGATCGTGCCCGTGGTGGTGCTCGTGGTCTCGGTGGCTGCCCTCGCCGGAGCGTTCCGCCGCTGGCGCGATGAACGGCCCGCCGATGCCACCGCCGCCGACGAGGAACTCGTCGGCCGGCTCCTGGGTGCCGAACCCGGGACTGGCCGGGACGATCCATCGTGAATCGCGACGCACTGCGCGAGGAGCGGGACTTCCTCCTCGACTCGTTGCGCGATCTCGAGCGCGAGCGCGCCGCCGGCGATGTCTCTGACGAGGACTACGAAACCTTGCGTCGTGGCTACGTCGCGCGGGCCGCGGCCGTCGAGCGTCGACTCGGGGGGCTCACCCCTCCCGAGACAGTTGTCGGGGCGGCACCAGCGGGGTCGCGAATGGTGCGCCGGGTCGCGTGGTTGGCCGCGATTGCGGCCTTGGCCGTCGCGGCCGGGGTCCTCGTGGCGCGGCAGTCCGGGCAGCGCCTGCCCGGTGAGTCGTTCACGGGCGGGATCGTCCAGAGCACGGCCAATCAACTCGCGACGGCACGGGCGCTCAATTTCTCCGATCCCGGCCGGTCGATCGAGATCTACACCGAGGTCCTCAAGATCGACCCCGACAACGTCGAGGCGCTCACCTACAGGTCGTGGTTGCTCTCCCTCACCGCGCGCGAGGCCGAGGGTGAGGTGAAAAAGCTCGCACTCGCGACCGCGGTCGCGGATCTGCTGCGCGCACAGGCGATCGACGACACCTACCCGGATGCGCACTGTTTCCTGGGAATCGTCTACTTCCGGTTCCTCGAGCAGGCCGCGCTCGCCAAACCCCAGATCGACGCGTGCCGGGCGAAGAACCCGCCGGCCGAGGTGGAGTCCTTCGTGGCGGCGATCGCGGCCGACGTCGACACAGCCCTCGCCGGGGACTGAGCCGCGCTCAGGTTCCCGGACGGGACCAGTGGCGTGCGGTCACGAATCGTCCCGAGTTGCGCTCGATCGCAAAGACCGACCCCTTCCTCACCTTGCGGACCTCGTCGAGGAGCACGATTCCCCGCCGCACCATCGCATCGATCACCGCAGGGATCACATCGCCGTGGCTGCAGACCACGGCGCCGTCCGCACGGTCCTCGAGGAGGGCGAGTACCGGTTCGAAGGGTGCGTCCTCGACGAGGCGGTCGTCGATCTCGATGGGGCGACCCGTCTCGGCGGCGAGTGGCTCGAGGGTCTGTGTGCACCTCACCGCCGGGCTCGAGACCAACGAGGTGCATCCCATGGGCGCGATCAGCCGACAGATGGCGAGTGACTGGGTGATCCCGCGCTCGTCGAGTGGCCGGAGAAGATCATCCCGGGTCCATGTGGAGCGGTCGCCGGCCGAGGCGTGACGCACGATGAACAAGGTCACTCGCGCACCGTAGCCGAGGCGGTGGGTCGGGTCCGCCGGGCCGGTCCCGGTGACGGCAGAATGTCCCCGTGGGTTTCTTCGATCGCAACCGGGACGAGGTGGCAGCGAAAGGTTTCGATCCCGCGCGTCTCCCGCCGGGTCAGTACCTGACGGACAGGTTTCCGGTGCTGCACGTGGGTGATGTTCCCGAGTACGCACCGGGGGAGTGGTCGCTCACCGTCTTTGGCATGGTGCAAGAGCCCTTCACCTTGTCGTTCGAGGAACTGACCGCGCTCCCGAGCACGGCGCTCACCACCGACATCCATTGTGTGACCAAATGGTCCAAGTTCGACACGCAGTGGCGCGGGGTGCGCGTGGCCGATCTGATCGCGCGCGCCAAGCCGTCGGAGGCGGCGAGCCACGTGATGGCGCACGCCGAGCAGGGCTACACCGCGAACCTGCCGCTCGCCGACATCGTGCGCGACGAGTCGCTCGTGGCGTGGGAGTACGGGGGAGAGCCGATCGAGCCGATCCACGGTGGCCCGGTGCGCCTGGTGGTGCCCCACCTCTATTTCTGGAAGTCGCCCAAGTGGTTGCGCGGGATCGAGGTGCGCGACTCCGACAAGCCCGGCTTCTGGGAGCGCAACGGATACCACATGTACGGGGACCCGTTCCTCGAGCAGCGGTTCTGGGGCGACTGAGACCGGCCGGTCAGACCGCGGTCACGCAGAGCGTGTCGCCGCTCGCGATCGTGCCCATGGTGACCGGGTCGGTCTCTCCATAGAGCGCGCCGAGCATGCCCTTCACCATGCCGCGCTCGACGGCACAGATGACCGGGTGCTCCATCGCCACGTCACCGAAGGGGCAGTGGCTCGTCACGATGCGCAATGAATCGCTCTTCTTCTCAGCGTGCGCGGCGAACCCGTGTGCGGTGAGCGCATCGGCAACCGCCTGGATCGCCGAGCGCAGCGACCGGTGCCCGGCCTGTGGATCGGCGCCCGAGAGCGAGACCGCCATCGTGCGCCCGTACTCGGTGCCCACCTGCTCGGCGATGTCGTGGGCCTTGTCGGCGGGCAGGGCGGCGAGCGCCTTGCCGAGCAGTGTGAGGACCAGGTCGTCGGTGCGCACCGGCAACTCGAGCTCGGGCTCCTTGCTTGCGACCTTGTAGTGCTTCGAGGGACGACCCGCCTTGGCACCGCGGGTGCGCCCGACCGTGACCTCCAGATAGCCACCGGCGGCGAGCTTGTCGAGGTGGTGCCGGGCGACGTTCGGGTGGAGATCGAACTTCTCGGCGACCTGGGCAGCGGTCACACCGTCCGTGTGCTCGCGTGCGTGCAGGTAGATGGCACGACGGGTCGGGTCACCGAAAGCCGATGTGATCGCCGACACGGTGGCGGTGAACGCCTTCGGTGTCATGACCTGCGTGGTGGTCGTTTCTGACACGGCGTTATCCTACCTAGCGCCACAGTGCAAATGACCGACTCGTTCGGGCACAAAACCACGACAGCGGAGCCCCCATGCCGACAGCAACCACCGATCAGGTCATCGACGCGCTGCGGCCGGTGGAGGACCCCGAGCTTCGCCGCTCGATCGTCGACCTGGGCATGGTGCGCGACATCGTCGTGGCCGCCGACTCGATCTCGCTCACCATCGTGTTGACCGTGCCGGGATGCCCGTTGCGCAACGAGATCCAGAACCGCGTCTCCGGCGCGCTCGGCGCGCTCGCGGGTGGGGCGCCGGTGAACATCTCATTCGGCGTGATGACCGACGCCGAGCGCGAGAATGTGCGCCGCACACTCCACGGCGACCCGCGCGCCACCGCTGGACAGTCCCAGGCCCACGGTCATGCCGAGGGTCGCTCCGTGCCCTTCGCCGCGAAGGACTCCAAGACCCGTCCGCTCCTGATCTCGTCGGGCAAGGGTGGGGTGGGCAAGTCGAGCGTCACCACCAACCTCGCCGTGGCACTGGCCGCGCGCGGACACTCCGTGGGCATCGTGGACGCCGACATCTACGGCTTCTCGATCCCGCGCATGCTGGGCGCCGACCGCGAGCCGGTGGTCATCGACTCGATGCTGGTCCCGCCGGAGAACCACGGTGTGCGCTGCATCTCGATCGGGTACTTCGTCCCCGACGGCGAGGCCGTCATCTGGCGCGGGCCGATGCTGCACAAGGCGCTCGAGCAGTTCCTCACCGACGTGTTCTGGGACGAGCCGGATTACCTCTTGGTCGACATGCCACCGGGCACCGGTGACATCGCGATCTCACTCAGTCAGTACCTGCCCAAGGGCGAGGTGTTCGTGGTGACCACCCCCCAGGAGGCCGCCCAGAAGGTGGCGCGCCTCTCGGCCGCGATGGCCAAGAAAGTGAATCTGCCCGTGCGCGGCGTCATCGAGAACATGTCGTGGTTCACCGGCGACGATGGCAAGCGCTACGAGCTCTTCGGGTCCGGCGGCGGTGCCGCGCTCGCAGCAGAGCTCGAGGTTCCCCTGCTGGCCCAGATCCCGCTCGTGGCGCTCCTGCGCGAGGGTGGCGACGCCGGTGCCCCGATCGCGGCCGTCGCCCCCGACTCCGAGGCGGGCAAGGCATTCCACATGCTCGCGGCCCAGGTCGAGGAGATGCGCCCGAAGAAGGTCTTCTCCAACTCGCTCAAGTTGATCTGACCGCTACCGTGAGGTCCGCATCGCGGCGGATCCGCAACGCACGGAGGAAACACACGTGGACATTCGAATCGGCGTCACACAGGCACCCCGCGAGATAAATCTCGAGGTCGACGACGACAGCGCCAAGCGCGATGCGCTGAAGCGCGACGTCGAGGCGGCGCTCAAGGGGGAGTCGGGTGTGCTCTGGATCACCGACAAGAAGGGCCGCGAGGTGGCGATCCCCACCGCAAAAATCGCCTATGTCGAGATCGGGTCGGCCGATGCCGACCGGCGCATCGGCTTCGGCGGCTGACACGGGGGGCCTCTTCGGCCGCCGCCTGCTCTTCGTCACCGGCAAGGGCGGCACCGGGAAGACCTCCGTCGCCGCGGCGATCGCCCTGGCGGCCTCCCGCACCGGGCGGCGCGTTCTCCTCGTCGAGATGGACGCCAAGGGAAGCCTGGCCGCGATGCTCGGCACCGCGCACACCGGCTACGACCCTGTCGTGGTTGCACCGAACCTCTCGGTGATGTCGATGGACACCGAGTCGTCCCTGCGCGAGTACCTGCGGATCCACCTGCGCATCCCGTTCATGGCCCGGCTCGCCCCGCTCGCGGGTGTCTTCGATTTCGTCGCCGACGCGGCACCCGGTGTGAAGGAGATCCTCGGTGTCGGCAAGGTCGCCTGGGAGGTGCGCGAGCAGGCGTGGGACCTGGTGGTCGTCGACAGCGAGGCGAGCGGCCATGTGGTGTCCCAGATCGCCTCGCCGCGCGTCATCAACCGGCTGGTAGCCGGTGGACCGCTCGCCTCGCAGACCAAGTGGATGCTCGACATCCTCGAGGACCCCGCGCGCACCGGTGTGGTGGTGGTCTCGACCACCGAGGAACTCGCCGTCACCGAGACCGTCTCTCTGGTGGATCGACTGCGCTCCGAGACGGGCACTGGGCTCGCGGCGGTGGTGGTGAACCGCGCCGACACCCCGATTGACCCCGAGATCACCGGATTGGTCGCGACCCTCGACGAGGGCGGTCTCGACGCCGACCATCGGGGCGCCTTGGTGGTGGTGCGCGAGGCGATCGCGCGCGCCGAGGAGGCGCGCGGCGCGCTGGCGGATCTGACTGTCGTCGCCGGGTCTGCATCGGTCATCGTCATCCCGGACCTGGCCACATCCGATCCCGACGAGGCCTCGGTCGTGCGGTCGATCGCCGATGTGCTCGCGCCATCATCGGACACGGAGCCGATGTGATCCCTCGCGCGGTCTTCGACGAGGCACGACTCGTCCTCGTGTGCGGGAGCGGCGGCACGGGAAAGACCACCACCGCCGCGGGCGCGGGGCTCGCCGCTGCGCGGGAGGGGCGCCGGGTGCTGGTGATCACGGTCGACCCGGCGCGCCGGCTCGCCCAGGCGCTCGGTCTCGGGGACTCGGTGCGCAACGATGAGCACGACGTGGATGACCAGGCGGTGCGCGCATCGGGAGGATGCCTCACCGTCACGATGCTCGACACCAAGGCGGGCTGGGACGACCTGGTGCGGCGCCACGCACCCGATGCCGCGAGCGCCGAGAGGGTGCTCTCGAACGGCCTCTATGCCAACATCACCTCGCGCTTCGTGAACAGTCACGACTACATCGCGATGGAGCGCCTGCACGACCTCGGACGGGACGACCGGTTCGACCTGGTGGTGGTCGACACGCCACCGTCGCGCAACGCCCTCGATCTGTTGGACGCCCCGCGTCGGATGCGCGAGTTCTTCTCCGGTCGACTGTTGCGGTGGCTCACCCTGCCCTACAGGTCGCGCGCACTCACACTGGCCTCCAAGCCGTTCCTCCAGATCGCGGATCGACTCCTCGGTGCGAGGTTCCTCAGCCAGGTCGCCGAGTTCTTCAGCCTGCTCCATGCGATGGAGCCCGGCTTCGTGCGGCGCGCCGCCGATGTGGAGGCGACGCTCACGAAGCCCGCGACCCGGTGCATCGTGGTGACGGCTCCCGAGCCGGCATCGGCGACCGAGGCCGAGTTCCTCGTCGCTGAGCTCGCACGGCGCGACATGCACGCCGCGCTCGTGGTGGCGAACAAGGTCGTGCCCGCACCGCGGGTCGCGCACGGTGCCCTCGCTGCCGGCGGTTCCCCGTGGGATGCCATCGCCACGATCGTGGAGTCGCAGCAGCAGATCGCGTCGCGACACGCCGCCACCATCGCTCGCCTCGCGACGATGCCGGTGCCGCTCGTGGTGGTTCCCCGTGTGTCGGCGGGCGTTGGGGACGGCGGAGCCGCATCGGGTCTCGAGGCGGTTGTCGCTGCCCTCACTGCGAGCGACTCGCCGGACACCAACGGAGCAGGATCGGTGTCCGGTTTCGACCCGGGCGACTAGGGCAGACTGTCGGGGGAGGCGCAATGACCACGATCGGCGAACTCGTCCGTCAGCACACCGAAACCAGCAAGGAAGAGACTGCGCACCTGGTCAGTCTCGTCGGTGAGTGGGGGATGCTCGCCGATCTGTGCTTCTCGGACCTGGTCATGGTGGTGCCGTCGGGTCCCGAGTGGGTCGTTGTCGCCCAGGTGCGCGCCGCCACCGGCCAGACCCTCTACGTGGACGACCGCGTGGGCACGCCCCTCACCGACGACGAGGCCTCGTTCGCAGCCGAGGCCTTCCACACGAGCGCCATCGTCGAGGGTGACATCGAGGTGCCCGGGGCCGCCGAGGATTGTGGCCTGATGGCGATTCCCGTGGTGCTCTCGGGGGTCACGGTGGGGGTGCTCGTGCGCGAATGGTCGCGTCGAAAGGGGCGCCAGCCGGGAGAACTCGAGCGCACCTACCTGCAGTTGTTCGACCGATTCGCCGAGATGATCGTGGCCGGGATGTTCCCGTTCAAGGGTCGCGTCTCCGACGCCAGCGTGGCGCCGCGCGTGGGCGACGGTGCGATCGTGCTCGATGCGTCGTGTCGCATCCGGTACGCGTCGCCCAACGCGACATCGGCGCTGCACCGCGTCGGCATCCGCGCCCCGGCGGTGGGGCAATCGCTCGCCGAGCTCGGGGTGATCGACTCATCGGTGCGCCAGGCCTTCGAGCGCCGCGAGCCGGTCGTGGAGGAATTCGAGCAGACATCCGAGGTGACACTGCTGACGCGGTGCATCCCGATCCTCGGCGATCTCGACGGTGATCTCGGCGTCACCGGGGCCGTGATGCTGCTGCGCGACGTGAGCGAACTCCGTCGCCGCGACCGGATGATCCTGTCGAGGGACGCGACGATCCGCGAGATCCACCACCGAGTCAAGAACAACCTCCAGACGATCTCGTCGCTGCTGCGTCTGCAGGGTCGTCGCCTCCAGAGCGAGGAGGCCAGGGCGGCGGTGGCAGAGTCCGTGCGGCGCATCCGCACGATCGCGCTCGTGCACGAGACGTTGTCGCGCGAGGCCGGCGACGAGGTCGCATTCATCGAGGTGGTGCGCCCGCTCCTGCGCCTCGTCGAGGAGGGACTCCAGTCACCGGACCGACCGATCCGCTTCACGGTGGTGGGCGATGGCGGGCGTCTCGACGCCACGGTGGTGACGCCGCTGTCGGTGGTGCTCACCGAGCTGCTCCAGAACGCGATCGATCACGGCTTTCCCGAGGGCAGCGGTGGCGGCGACGTGGTCGTCACACTCGGCTCCACCGAGGCCGGGCTCGCGATCCGTGTCGTCGACAACGGTCGTGGCATTCCCGCCGACTTCGACCTCGGGTCGGCCAAGGGACTCGGTCTGTCGATCGTGCGGACCCTCGTCACCACCGAACTGGACGGCACGATCGACATGCGCCCGGCGAGGACCAAAGACTTGACCGAGGTCGGTTTGACGGCCGTGAATGGTCACCCGGGAACGGTGATCGAGCTGTCGGTGCCACTCGCCGGCGAATGATCGGTGCCATTGCTGGTCCGCGGCCACCGCGAGCCGCACGCGATCAGGATGCGCGTCCCGACGACTCGGCTCAGGCCTGCTGTTGGGTGAGACGCTGGGCGCGCAGCACCGCGGCCGCGTCGCGACGAATCTGGCGGCGCTCCTCCTCGGAGAGCCCGCCCCAGATGCCGGTGTCCTGATTCGTGTCCATGGCGAACACGAGGCACTCCTGCTGCACCGGACACTCGCAGCACACGCTCTTGGCCTTGGCGATCTGGAGCAGTGCCTGACCCGTCGTTCCGACCGGGAAGAAGAGTTCGGGATCGGTGTCCCTGCAGATCGCGTCTCGTCGCCAGCTGTAGTCGGCATTTCCGAGGGCCAAGGCTGACGCGAGGATCGACACGCGGGGATTCCGTTCTCTCAGGGCGCGTGGGCGCCGTGCCTGTTCTGCCGCGCGCTCGCCCGAACCCCGGGCTCGCGCTGACCCTCGGAACGCTACGAGCCGATGTCCGAGGTGACAATGGGACGGTCAAAGTTCCGCCGGTGTATTTTCCGGGGTGAGTCGGCAGTGGACCACCCTGTGGACGGACCGGTGGATAACCCGCCGGGGAAAGGGAACGGGCCATGCCCACCGCGCAAGTCATTGCCCACAGGGGTGCCTCGCGCGCCGAGCGGGAGAACACCCTCGAGGCCTTCCGCACGGCCGCCCGAATGGGCGCAGAGGCCGTCGAATTGGACGTGCGCCGGATGCACGACGGGTCGATGGCTGTGCATCACGACGCGCACCTCGCCGATGGTCGCCTGCTCTGTGAGATGGTCGCTGCCGACCTCCCCGCGCACGTGCCGCTGCTCGCCGATGCGCTCGATGCCTGCGAGGGGATGTGGGTCAACATTGAGATCAAGAACCACCCCGACGACCCCGACCACGACCCGACCGAGAGGGTCACGGCCGCCGTGGCCGATCATCTCGCCCATCGTGGTGACGATGCGCGGTGGCTCATCTCGTCGTTCTCCCGCGCCACGGTGGATGCCATGCGCACCCTGCGGCCCGAGGTGCGCACCGCCTGGTTGTGCCTGGGCGTGCGACCGAACAATCTGGAGCGCACCGCGCGCGATCTGGCCACCTCGGGGCACTCCGCGCTGCACCCGTGGGTCAATCTCCTCACCCGCCGGTGCGTCGAGGTCTTCCACGCGCACGGGCTGTCGGTGAACACCTGGACCTGCGACGACCCCGGGCGCATGCGCGAGTTGATCTCGTGGGGCGTGGACGGCATCTGCACGAACGTGCCCGATGTCTGTCTCTCGGTGCGGTCCGACACGGCCTGAGCCGAATGCGGGTGCGCCGAGGCGGGTCGCACCCGGCGCTGCCGGTCCTCAATCAGTGGGCAGGACGAGTCGGATCGCCCCGGGGACCCAGTCGATCGCGATCTCACGGATCTCGCCCAGGTAATCACCGTCGATCTGGTGCGGAAAGGCCCGCTCGGCCGTCGCGGTCAACCGGCTGATGCCGGTGCGGATGTCGAGCCAGGGCTTGACGGGAATGCCACCGCCCCGCAGTGCCGACACGATTGTCGAGACCACGTGGGGCACCGAGAGATCCCGGAACGTCACCACGCTGAGGCCCTCGTTCATCATCGTTCCGGGAACGAGGTCGAAGGGCCGGTTGCCGAGGAACGTGTAGGGGTTCGTGTTCATCACGATCGAGAAGAACGCTCCGGTCAGCCGGTCGCTCCCGGGAAAGTCGAGATCGAAGTGGGGTCGCTTTCGGTCGTAGTCGAGCATCGCGGTGCGCAAGGTCGCCATCACGAAGAGTGGATGGCCCGCGTAACGCTTCAGCGCGGCGCGCTCCTCGACCCGGCGCACCACCGCAGCGTCGAAACCGATTCCCGTGTGGAGGGCGAAGAACCGCCCGTTCGTCCGCCCGAGACCCACCTGGGAGATCGAATCGCGCTGGAGTGCAACGACAAGCTGGTCGGCGGCGCGCTCGGCTTCGTTCGGGATCCCGATCGTGCGCGCGAAGACGTTCGTCGACCCACCGGGCAGGACTGCGAGCGCGGTGCCGGTGGTGGCGATCCCGGCGGTCACCTCGTTGAGGGTGCCGTCACCCCCGAACGAGACCACCACGTCGATCCCGCGACGGGCGGCGTCCTCGGCAAACCTGGTGGCGTGGCCGCGCCGGTTGGTCTCGACCACCTGAACGTCGTGGTGCCGGGAGAGCCGCTCGTGGACCGCCACGGTGTTCCGGGGGGTCACCGACGAGGCGAAGGAGTTCACGACGAGCAACAGGCGCAAGGCGAAAACGGTACCAGTGCGCCCGGGCACGGGTCCGGGGGCCTGAGCCAAGCGTCACCTCCGTCGGTTGGGAGGATCGCCTACCAATGGGTAAACATTTCCACATGAAAGTGATCGTCTGTGTGAAGCAGATTCCCGATCCCGCGGTGCCCGGTGCACTCGACGGATCGACCAACACATTGAAGCGCGACGGCAAATTGATCCTCGACGACTCCGATGCCTACGGCGTCGAGATGGCGTTGCAGCTGGTCGACAAGGCCGGTGGCGGAGAGGTGAACCTGGTGTCGATGGCACCGAACGGCGAGACCGCCGGTCTGCGCACGGCGCTCGCGATGGGGGCTGCCAAGGGCGTGCTCGTGTCGGACCCCGCGTTGCAGGGTAGTGACGCACTCACCACCGCCAAGATTCTCGCGGCCGCGGTCCAGCGCCTCGGTGGTGCCGATCTCGTGATCGCGGCCACCGAGTCGAGCGATGGTTACACCGGCACTGTGCCCGAGCAGATGGCCGAGGTGCTCGGATTGCCGAGCGTCACTTTCGCCAAGAAGGTCGCCGTGGAGGGCGGGAGCCTCAAGGTCGACCGCCAGACCGAGGCCGGCTACGACGAGGTCACCTGCCCGCTGCCCGCGCTCATCAGCGTGACTGCCGGCGTGGTCGAGCCGCGTTATCCCTCCTTCAAGGGGATCATGGCCGCGAAGTCCAAGCCGGTCGAAGAGGTGAAGGCATCGGATCTCGGCGTCACGCCGGTGGGCTGGGACGGTGCAGGTCAAAGGATCACCAACGTCGCACAGGCCGAGGCGCGCCAGGCGGGCGAGATCATCGAGGACGACGGTGAGGCGTTCGGCAAGATCGTCGGGTTCCTCGAGAGCCTGAAAATCATCTGAGAATCGGGATCGAAGGAGAAACAACCATGGCGATCAACAGCATCTGGGTCTTCGCACAGTCCGCGAACGGTGCACCCACTTCCGCCACCCTCGAGCTGCTCACCAAGGCGCGCTCGCTCACCCCGAACGTGTCTGCCTTCACGGGCAACGGCGGCGCCGACATCGCGGCCGCCCTCGGTGAGTTCGGCGCGACCAAGGTCTTCGTCGCCGAGCACGGCCCGCAACTGCCCGGCGTGGCGGTCGCGACTGCGATGAAGGCGGTGATCGACGGTGGCGAGTCCCCGGACCTGATCATGTTCCCGCAGACCTACGAGGGCCGCGATGTCATGTCGCGAATGTCGGTGAAGCTCGACAAGACGGTGCTCACCAACAATGTGGACATCGAGGACGGCGGCAACGGTGTGACCGTGACGACCCCGATCTTCGGTGGCAACACGCTCGTGTCGACCACCTTCACGGGTTCCGGGCCCTACCTGGCCGCGTTCCGCCCCAAGAGCTTCCCCATGGAGTCAGCAGGAGGCTCGGCCGCAGCGGTGTCCAACGTGCAGATGCCCGACCTGGGTACGGCCGGTGGTGCGCTGGTCGACAGCGTGCACGTCGAGGCGTCGACGGGTCCGAAGCTCGACGAGGCCGACGTGGTCGTCTCGGGTGGTCGTGGGCTCGGCGAGGCCAACAATTACACACTCATCGAGGAGTTGGCCGGGATCCTGAAGGGTGCGCCGGGAGCCTCGCGTGCGATCGTCGACGCCGGTTGGGTGCCCTACAGCTACCAGGTCGGCCAGACCGGCAAGGTCGTCAAGCCCAACATCTACATCGCGGCCGGTATCTCCGGTGCGACCCAGCACATGGTGGGCATGAAGGGCTCGAAGAACATCATCGCGATCAACAAGGACAAGGAGGCCCCCATCTTCGGTGTGGCCGACCTGGGCATCGTGGGCGACGTCCACAAGGTGCTGCCGAAGTTGATCGAGGCGCTGAGGGCCCGCGGCTAGTAGGTCCTGCCGGACTCGACAGAGTCGCGCGCAGACAGTCAGCGGGACTCGACAGAGTCGCGCGCAGACATGGCCACCGAGATCCCCTCGTCGCGATCCTCCAACACCAGATCGATCTCCCACCCCGCGGCGGAGGCTCTCTCAGTGCGGGCCATGAAGCACTCGAGTGCTCCGATCACTGCGCCGAATTCGTCGGCATCGGCGGGCCACGGTTCGTCCATCCCGGTGAACACCGCGAGCAGCCACCACGCTTCGCTGCGCCCGGTTGCCGCACCTCGGCGACGACCGTGTGCACCGCCGCTCGCGGCTGCCCACGCGATCTGCGCCACGGCCTCTGCCGGTGTGATCGGGGCGAGGTGCGTCGCACCGGCACGCGTGTGCACGGCGAGCGCGACGCGGGCATCGCCGCGCACCACGGTGGCATGGGCCGTGCCGTTCGAGCCGGCTGTCCACGGTGACATCATCTGACGGAAGGCGTGCACGGTCTCGTCGTCGCTCAGCGCGTCGACGAGGTCCGTCGAAGGCGCCGTGACCGGTGACCATGCCGGGGTGCACGGCGGAGGGGGAGTGTCGAACCCGTCGTCGTCGCAGGTGGCGAGCGCATAGGTGGGCTCCCAAGGCTGCGGTGCGATGGGGATGTCGAGGAGAGATGGCTCTCGTGGCTCGATTGCATCGCCGCGCAGGCTGCGCTCGTGGGCCACCAGGGCCCGGTCGTGTCCCGGCGGGAGATGCGGGGCCAGTTCATCCCAAGAGTGATGAACCGCGAGGATCTCGCTCACGGGGCCGGGCATGAAGGTGCGTGCCGTGTCATCCAGTGCTCGGGCGGCGAACTCGGCCGGTGCCCGGAGTGCGAGACGAAAATTCGCCAGTGTCGCGATCGGCCACAGTTGACGCCCCGTCTCGACGGCGGCACGCGCGCTGTCGCGCACGCGCAGGAGGTGGGACCAGTCGCGGGCCGCGCACGTGGAGTCCACGTGGCGCACGAGGTCGTCGAGATCGGCGCGATGGATGAGGTCCTCGAGCGAGTCGCTCACAGCACCGGCCAGGGGTACTGGTACCGCGACTCTGGGGCGGGAAGGACGCGGTTGTCCACGAGCCAGCCGATCCGTTCGCGCATCGCCTCCACCTCGTCGTGGGTGAGGACCTCGGCGATCGTGTCGGGAACCGACTCGGTCCATGGCTCGAATGCAGCGATCCACTCGTCGGGGATCGTCTCGCCCGCGAAATCCCAGATCACCGTGCGCAGCTTGAACTCCGGTGAGAAGCAGACCCCATGGTCGATCCCCCAGAGGCGTCCGTCGAGACCGAGCAGCACGTGGCCGCCCTTGCGGTCTGTGTTGTTCGCGATGATGTCGAGGATCGCCATGCGCCGGAGGTCGTCGTGCAGATCGGGGTGGTTCTCGAGCAGCGTGAAGTAGTGCTCGCTGCCGTTGAACTCGACGAACAACTGGAGCGAACCCTCGCCGTGGGGTCCCTGGCAGACCACCGTGGGCGGCACGAGCCCCCACCCGAGCGCCTCGGACAATCTCCACGCGGCGACCTCGTGGAGATAGAGCCCCGGGTCGAAGTCCCACAGCGGGCGCTCACCTGCCAGCGGCTTGTAGATGCCGCGCAGGTCCGTGCCGCAGATCTCGACCAACAGAGTCGCATTCGACGAGTTGGGCATCCGGCCGATCACCCGGATCGTGGCTTGCTCGAGCACGGTGACGAGGTCGGCACTCATCGGAATCTCCGACGCGTCAGTTGAACCGGGGGCAGGCGTGCCCGGTGGGGTCGATCGGGCCGCCGCACCAGCGGCACATCTCGCGCCCGGCTCCCACCACGCGGTCCGCGGTGTCGCAGAAGGCGCGCGCCTGGGCGGCGGTGAGCAACACCCGCACCACCGAGCTCTGGTCGTCCTCGTCATCGACGAGATCGAAGGCATCGTCATCGTCGTCGACCATGACGAGTTCCTCCAGTTGGACGACGACACGGCTCGACGCGCGGTCGATGCCCAATCCGATCGAGCCGAGAACGAAGTCCTGCTCGACGGGCGCCACCAGCGAGGCCGGCCCGCCCGGGTCCGGAACCTCGGGTAGGTCAGAGAGGAAGTTGCGCAGGTAGCGCGCGAGTTCGGCCACCTGGGTCTTCTCGCACTTCACGCACACGGTGTCACGCCCCGCGCGGATCTGGAGATAGAAGACGCGCTCACCGGGTCGGCCGATCGCGCCGGTGGCGAAGGAGTCGGCCTCGTCGAAGTCCCAGTAGGAGCTCATCTCGTCCCCCAGTGTGCCAGCGTCACCCGCGCACCCGACAAACCGTGCCATGAAGTGCGCACCGTGGCGCCTAGGACGGGCGGAGATCGATGAGCGAGCCGCTCGAGTTCACCGTCAGAACGATCGGCCCGAAACCCGACCACGCCACCGCGCTCACCGAGCACGTGCCGATCACGACCCGCTGGAACAGGTCGAGGTGCGTGCCCATCGCGTGGGCCACCGCGGCCTTGATCGGATCTGCGTGCGAGACGCACACCACGGTGCCGCCCGGGTGCGCGGCACGGATCGCATCGAGTGCCGAGACGATCCTCACCTGCATCTCGGTGAACGACTCACCGTTCGGGAACCGGAAGGTGCTCGGTGCGCGCTGCACCGTCGCCCACTCGGGCTTCTTCATGAGGGTGGAGAGCTCGGCCCCGGTCCAGTCGCCGAAGTCGCACTCGAGCAGGCCCTTGTGGGTGCGCACGCGCTGGCCCGTCGCACGCCCGATCGGGGCCGCGGTCTCGCGTGCGCGCTCGAGTGGCGAGGCATACACGGCATCGATCCTCGGCAGCACCTTGATGCGCTCGGCCACGGCGTCGGCCTGGGCGCGTCCGGTCTCTGCGAGGTGCAGACCCGGTGCGCGGCCCGGAAGAACCTTGCCGGTGGTCGGTGTCTGGCCGTGGCGCACGAGCAGGATCAGCGTCGAGGCGGGGGGTGCCGGCTTCGACGCGGTGCCCTTCTTCCTCGTCTTTCGCGCGGCCATGGGACCCAACCTACTGTTGGCGCCGATGGACGACCTCGATGCACTCGCGCGCGACGTCGCCGGGTGCCGGCAGTGTCCGCGGCTCGTCGAGTGGCGCGAGCAGGTGGCCCGCGACAAGCGCGCCGCCTTCCTCGACGAGGACTACTGGGGTCGCGGGGTCCCCGGGTTCGGCGACCCCACGGCGCGTCTGTGGGTGCTCGGGCTGGCACCGGGCGCGCACGGCGCGAACCGCACCGGTCGGATGTTCACCGGCGACCGCAGCGGCGACTGGCTCTTCCGGGCGATGCACCGAGCCGGTTTCGCCACGCAGGCCGAGTCGGTCTCGCGCGACGACACGCTCGCGTTGCGCGGTGCGTGGGTGTCATCGGCGGTGCGGTGTGCCCCGCCCGACAACAAGCCGCTCCCCGAGGAGCGCGACGCCTGTCGGGGGTTCCTGCTGCGCGAGCGGGAACTGCTCGGCGAGGTGCGCGTGGTGCTGTGCCTCGGTGGCTTCGCCCACGCCGCGGCATGCTCCGAGTGGCGGGTCCGTCCCCGTCCGAAATTCGCCCACGGGCTCGAGCACGCCGCGGGGGACGTGACGGTCCTGTGCTCGTACCACCCGAGCCAGCAGAACACGTTCACGGGCAGGCTCACCGAGCCGATGCTCGATGCGGTGTTCGCCCGTGCCCGCGAACTCTGTCGCTGACAAGCGCGCGCGATGGCTCAGGCGAGGGCCTTGGCGAGCGCGGCCGCGGCGACCACGTGGGCCGACTCGGTGTCGTCGAGCAGGCCGAGCAGGCCGAAGAAACCGTGGTACAGGCCGTTGAACCGCATGATCGAGGCCGGCGTGCCGTTGGCGATCAGCCGGCGCCCGTAGGCCTCGCCCTCGTCGCGCAGCGGGTCGTACTCGGCGGTCACGATGAAGGCCGGCGGTGCACCGCGCAGCAGGGAATCGGGGGCGAACCCGGGGGAGGCGAGCGGGTCGCGCTTGTCCGAGCCGGGCTGCATGTAGTGGCCGATGAACCAGTCCATCGCCTCGCGCGTCAGGATCGGCCCCGCCTTGTTCTCCTCGTGCGAGCGCTGCTCCATCGTCATCTCGGTTGCGGGATAGATCAGCAACTGGAACACGATCGGCACGGGCCGCTGCTGCGACACGATCGCCGCCAGGTTCCCGCCGGCTGAGTCGCCGCCGACGGCGATGCGGCCGGGGTCGATGCCCAGCTCAGCCGCGTTCTCGTGCGCCCATCGCAACGCGCACAGGGCGTCCTCGGCAGCCGCGGGGAAGGGATGCTCGGGGGCGAGGCGGTAGTCGACGGACAGCACCGCATGGCCGCTGCGTGCCGCGAGCGACCGACAGACGTTGTCGTGGGTCTCGACGTTGCCGATCACCCATCCGCCGCCGTGGTAATAGACGAGCAGACCGGTGTTCGTGGCGGCACTCGGTCGGTAGAGGCGGCTCGGCACACCGCCGGCCGCGAGGTCGCGCACCTCGTGCATCTCCCACATCGGGGGTGCGACCCGACTGTCGTAGAAGGTGCGGTACTCCTCGGGGGTCGACTCGTGGAGCACCGGTCCCCCGGCGGCCGCCATCACGTCGAGCACCAATCTGGCTTGCGGGTGCAGTGTCGGTTCCATGTTCCCCCCGTTGTCGGCCCACCCGGCGCGACGGCGCGTCAGGTCGTCTTTTTCTTCGGCGGCGGCACGCCCACCGACACCGACTTCTCGGCCCACTCGGGCCAGCGGCGCCGGCTCACGATCGACAGGGTCCGCAGGAGCTTCATCGCGACCTCGTCGTCCTGGGCTGGCTTGGACTCGATCACGCCGTCGCGGATCATTCGCTCCACCACCTCCACGCCGAGTTTGGTGCGCACGATGGTGAGCGTCCAGTCGTTGTCCTTGCCGATTCCACCCGTGGCGATGTCGGAGTGCTCAGCCGCGAAGTCGGGGCAGGTCTTGCACCCGGTGCGCGTCCACTGGTGGCACTCCTTCAGGTCGATCTCGTGGTACGAGCCGTCCTTCATCCAGATCTGGAAGACGCCCTTGATGTTCATCTTCAGCATGTCCTGCTTGTTCAGGCCGTACTTGGCCTCGAAGAGCTCGGGGAAGATCGCGTCATCGAAGGTCTTCGAGCACAGGAGCCCGATCGTGAACTGGAAGGGCTTGGACACCTTGCCGGCCTTGCGGTCCCACATCACCGGTGGGGAGGAGGTCTGGCATCCCATGCCCACGAGCGCGAGGCGGGACAGGCCCAACTCCTTGGCGTCGCGGAGCGCGAGCGGGTTCGCACAGTACGTGTAGCGGCTGCCCGCGGTCGCGAGCACCTCGTCGCGGTTGCGCACCACGACGGGCTTGGCCTTCCACGCGTCGTCGTGCTCGACGCCGCTCACGAGGGCACCGTCGATGTAGCCGTTGTCGAGCAGCCACACGAGCATCGCCGAGACGAAGCCTCCGTCCTGGCCCTTTTCGTGGGTGGTCTTGTCGGTGGCGCGGGTCAGGAGCAACTGCTCCCAGATGCCGGCCATCTCGTCGTCCTTGCGCTCGCGTCCGAACAGGTGCAGGTTCGCCGCCGACTCCCAACTGCCGAACCGGGGACAGGCCCGTGTGCAGGTGGTGCAGCCCTTCTCGCCGTGGATGCAGTTCGACAGCCCGAGCTCCTCCTCGAGGTGGAAGGGCTTGTACTTGCCCTCCTCGTGCTCGTAGCCGATGACGTCGTGTGGACAGGTCACCACGCAGCCGGCACACCCGGTGCACAGTCCGGTCTCGATGACCTGCTCGTAGAGCTCCTTCCACTGGGCGGTCCAGCGTTCCGCCTTGGCGGGGGCCTCCGGGGTCATGGTCACACCCCGAATGTTAGGTGCTAGACGGCCGACGGTCCCTGTTCGCCGGTCCGGATGCGCACGACGCGCTCCACCGAACTCACCCAGATCTTGCCGTCGCCGATCTTGCCCGTGGCGGCGACCTTCAGCAGAGTGTCCACGATGGTGTCGACCTGAGGGTCATCGACCACGCACTCCACCTTGACCTTGGGGACGAAATCAATCTGGTACTCGCTGCCGCGGTATGTCTCGGTGTGGCCGCCTTGGCGACCGAATCCCTTGACCTCGGTGACGGTGATCCCCTGGATGCCGGCGCCCTTGAGCGCCTCCTTGACTTCATCCAACTTGAATGGCTTGATGATCGCGGTGACGAGCTTCATGGTGTGATTCTGACCTCTCTCTGAGTCTGTGTCGCGATGGCTTTCACTGGTAGGCCGTTTCGGCGTGCTGGCTCTGGTCGAGGCCGGCCAGCTCGTCCTCGCGCGAGACGCGCAGGCCCACCGTGGAGTCGATGACCTTGGCGATCACCCAGGTGACCACGAAGGAGAAGACGATCGTGGCACCGAGTGCCACGAACTGGTCCTGGAGCAGCTCGGATCCACCGCCGTAGAAGAGGCCGTCGGCACCGAGGGAGTTGACGCCCTTGTCGGCGAACAGGCCGAGAAGCAGTGCGCCGACCACACCACCCACGAGGTGCACCGCGATCACATCCAGGCTGTCGTCGAGACCGAACTTGGCCTTGATCGACAGACCCAGATAGCACACGACTCCGGCAATGAGACCGATGAGGACCGCGGAGAAGCCGCCCACGAATCCGGCGCATGGTGTGATGGCCACGAGCCCGGCAACCGCGCCCGAGGCCGCACCGAGGGTGGTGGCATGTCCAGCCCTCAGCTTCTCGGCGACAAGCCAACCGAGCATCGCCACGGATGCGGCCAGGTGGGTGTTGACGAGGGCCTGCGCGGCGAGACCATTTGCGGCCAGCGCCGAGCCGGCGTTGAACCCGAACCAACCGAACCAGAGGAGCCCGGTGCCCAAGATGGTCAGGGGCAGGTTGTGCGGGGGCATCGCCTCCTTGCGGAACCCGGTGCGGTTGCCGAGCACGAGCAGAATCGCAAGGGCGGCCACGCCGGCGTTCACGTGGATGACCGCGCCACCGGCGAAGTCGAGAGCGCCGAGTTGGAAGAGCCAACCGTTCGGGCTGAACACCCAATGGGCGACCACCGGGTACACCAGCAGCGACCAGGCCCCGATGAAGAGCGCATAGGCGCCGAACTTCAGTCGGTCGGCCGTCGCCCCGGTGATGAGTGCCGGGGTGATCACGGCGAACATCATCTGGAACGCGAAGAAAGCCAGTGGCGGGATGATCAGGCCGAAGTCACCGGTGTAGCCGGGGAGTTCGGGGATCGTGCCGAGACCATCCAGGAACATGAACTCAAAACCGCCGACCCACTTGGACGACCCCCCGAAGGCCAGCGAGAAGCCCACCGTGGCCCAGAGCACGCTGACGAGGCCCATCGCAAAGATGTTCTGCATCAGCATCCCGAGCACGTGGCGGGACCTCACCATTCCTCCGTAGAAGAAGGCGAGGCCGGGGGTCATGAACGCGACGAGTCCGGCCGAGGCCAGGACCCAGGCTGTCGCACCGGTGTCGATGTCTGCCGCGATGAGCATTGGTGTCTCTCCGAGTCGTCGGTGTGGCCCCGGCGGTCGGGGCACACGCCCGAACCTTAGTGGCACTCCATTTCCGGATCGTTGTGCACCGGCGAGGCTGGCCACAACCGACGAGGGTCCCGCGCCGGCAGGCACGGGACCCTCGAGGGTGGAGTTGTGGACAAGTACGGGTCAGTTGGCGTTCGAGTACCCGCCGAAGCCGTGTTCGTGGACATCGAGTCCCTCGATTTCCTCCTGCTCGCCGACCCGGAGGCCCACGGTGGCCTTGAGAATCGAGAACAGGATCCAGGCGGTGACGAACACGAAGACCGCCACCGAGACCACGCCGATGATCTGGCTGACCAACTGGTCGGGGCCTCCGCCGTAGAAGAGACCCTTCTTGACGACCCCATCGGCTTCTTTCGCCGAGAACAGGCCGACCATCACGGTTCCGAAGGCACCGCACACGCCGTGGACACTGACCGCTCCCACGGGATCGTCGATCTTGACTTTGTCGAAGAACGACACGGCGAACACCACGATGATCCCGGCTCCGAGCCCGATCACGATTGCACCCAATCCGTTCACCACCCAGGCGCCGGCCGTGACGCCGACGAGGCCCGCGAGGAGTCCGTTGCCGGTCATCGCGACGTCAGGCTTGCCCGACCGGACCCAGGTCAAGGTCATCGCGGCGATCGCGCCGGCCCCGGCCGCGAGCGTGGTGTTGACCGCGATCTCGCCGATCACCTTGTCGGCCGCGAGCCAGGATCCGGCGTTGAACCCGTACCAACCGACCAGCAGGACGAAGCATCCGAGGATGGCTAAGGGGATCGAGTGCCCGGGGATCACCCGCGGGCGTCCGTCGGCTCCGTAGCGACCCAGGCGTGGACCGAGCTTGCTCGCGCCCACTGCGGCCGCCACTCCACCGGTCATGTGGACCAGTGTCGAACCCGCGAAATCGTGGAACGGAGTGTCCAACTGGAAGAGCCAGCCTCCGCCCCATTGCCACCGGACGACGACGGGGTAGATCAACGCCGAGATGACGGCCGAGTACAGCACGTATGCCTTGAACTTCGTGCGCTCGGCCATCGCTCCCGACACGATCGTCGCCGCGGTCGCCGCGAACGCCACCTGGTAAGTGAAGAACACGAACTTGTCGAGTGTCCCGTACGAGAAGACCCCGTCGCCCGCGAGGAACCATCCGTCGCCGCCGAAGTACCGACCGAGGCCGGTCATCGAACCACCGAACGCGATGGCGTATCCGACGATGAAGAACGCGAGGGCCCCCACACAGAAATCGACCAGGTTCTTCATGAAGATGTTCGCCACGTTCTTGCCCCGGGTCAATCCCGCCTCGACGAGGGCGAACCCCGCCTGCATGAAGATGACCAGGACCGCAGCAATGAGGATCCACAGATTGTCGAGTGTCGCCTGCAGCGACTGAACCGTTGCTTCAGACAGCATTTGTTCCCTCCTCACCCGTGCGGATCCGCACGAGCCGGGTCACATCGGCGACCCAAATTTTTCCATCGCCGATCTTTCCCGTCGCTGCGGCCGACTTGACGGCCTCCACGACGGTGTCGACGACCGAATCATCGACCACCAGCTCCAATTTCATCTTCGGCACGAAATCGATGGCGTACTCGCTGCCGCGGTAGGTCTCGGTGTGGCCGCCTTGACGACCGAACCCCTTCACCTCTGTCACGGTCATGCCAGCGACGCCCGCCGACTTCAGTGCGTCTTTCACGTCGTCGAGCTTGAATGGCTTGACGATCGCCGTGATCAACTTCACCGGGCAATCTCCTTGCTTGTTGTGGCCGAACCGGGATCCGATCCAGCCGCGTGTGTCGCATTGTCGCGACAAGGGAAAGGTAGGAGCCGAAGGTTTCGCGATCGTCGCCCAATTGTTTCGTCTTCGTGGCGATCCTGTCCGCCCCGAGACAGGATCAGGAGAGCTGCGAGGTGATCCGGTCGATGTGGCGCTGGGTGATCTTGCGCCCGTGGCGACCCGAAACCTCGAAGCGGTCAGAGACGATGTCGTCCTCGGTCGTGATGCGGGCATGGTGCACGTTCACATTGGCCCTCGCGAAGGCCGTGGCCACCGCCTGCAGCAGACCCGGTTGGTCGACCCCCGACACCGTCACCACGCTGTGCCACGGGTGGGTGTCGTTGTCCAGTGCCACCGACACGCGCGCCGATGCCCCCCGGCGGAGGCGTCGGGCGCCATCCGCGCGGCGCCCGAGCCGGCGTTCGATCTCGTCGGCCAGTTGTGCCGCATCGGGCTCCGAGGCGGACCGCACGAGGAACGAGTCGAGCACCGCGCCGTCGGGCCAGGTCGCGAGGTTGGCGCTCACGATCACGAGGCCCTTCTCGGTGAACACCGCGCAGACGCGCGCGAGGAGTCCGCGCATGTCGCGCGTTGCGATCTCGATGGTCCACAGATCGGCCGCCTGTCCCGGCACCACCGACACACGCGCTCGCCCCGGTCGCGGGGCTGGTTCCACGAGCGTGGCCTGACGCACGATCGTGGCGGGGTCATGGGCCAGGATCCACACGCCCGAGGCATGTGTGATCCGGTCGCGAACCATCTGGTTGTCGACGAGCGCGAGGGCCTCGGCGCGTCGCACCGACTCCACGGAATCCCCCCGGCCCTCCAGCAGCTCGGGATGGGCGAGCAGCGACTGCACTGTCGTCGTGATGTCGAGAAGCGCCGGGTACTGCCACTCCTCCAGGTTTCCGGCGGCCTCGGTGAGAAGGCGGCACCGCTCGACCATCTGCGGCGTGCCGAGGTACTCGGCCAACTGCGCCGCCACGCGCTGTGTGTCGTCGTATGGCTCCGACGATGCCGCATCGTGCAGGAGCCGACTCGCCTCAACGAGGGCGGCAGATTCACGTTTCACCGCGTCGGGGAGGGCGAGCCGCTCCAGGAGACCGTCAGTCGGTGCATCGTCGGCGAAGTCGACGACGAACGCGGCCCAGGCCAGTGCGGAGTCCTCGAAGGGGACGCGATCAAGGTGGGCGCGCAGGGTCGCGAGCACCGGCATCTGGGTGAAGTGCGTTGGGTCGAGCTCGCTCGCATTCCCGCGCCGGGCGCGCACCGCGCGAGCCATCTCGGGAAGCGCGCGATCGAGCACGCCGCTCACCTCGAGCAGGCGCCACGACCGAGCGTTGCCGCGCAGCAGCACCGAGTGCAACTTGCGCGTCGACTCGTCGTCCCATGCGAGCGGTGTGTCGCGTCGGGCATGGAGCCACCCGAGGAGAGCCTCGTCGGGCTGGGCGGTCGCGGCACCGAGCGCCGTGTCGAGGGCGACGGTGAGGGTGAGGGCCTCGGGAGGGTTGCCCTGCATCACGACGGTGCCGTCCCGCACGAGTGTCCAGCCCCCGACTGGCTCCGGTGCATCCGGATCGCCCGCGGGAGCGTCGGGACCGGTGGCCCCGGCGATTCTCCAGCGCAGCAACGGTGGCGCGATCACCGTCGTGACCAGAACCATCAACAACACGACGGCGTACAGTTCGTCGTCGAACACCCCGACCGAGACCCCGATCGTCGCGAAGATCAGCCCGACCTCGCCGCGAGGCACCATGCCGACCCCGATCACGAACTTGTCGGTACGCGTGCCCACCGCTCCCACGGCCGAGAGTGCCTTTCCGAGGACGGCGACAACCGTGAGGATTCCCGCGAGGAGCAGAACGCGCCCGTCGAAGAACATGGTGACATCGGTGTCGAGACCGATCTGCATGAAGAAGATCGGGATGAAGACCGACCCGAGGATCTGGAAGTCGCGGGAGATGCGGTCATGGTGTTCGGTGCGCCCGAGGGCGAGCCCGGCCACGAATGCCCCGATGATCGGGGCCAGGTTTGCCCCGCTGGCGGCGGCCGAGAACCCGAACGTGATCGCTGCCGCGACCACACCCGTCGTCGCCGGTGACGTGGCACGCTGGCCGATGAACAGAACGAGGCGCGGGAGCACGAGCAGTCCCACCGCACCCGCGACCAACAGGAAACCTACGGCGAGTCCGATGGTCCTCGCCAGACTCCCGATGTCGACCGAACCCGCCTCGACGACTCGCGTCACCACCGTGAGGATGACGAGCCCCATCACATCGTCCGCCACCGCTGCCCCGAGGACCACGCGCGCCTCGGTGGAAGACAGGGCCTTGAGGTCGCCGAAGACTCTCGCCGTGATGCCGACGCTCGTCGCCGCGAGTGATGCACCGAGGAAGAGCGAGGCGTTGGTGCTCTCGCCGAAGAAACTGCCGACGGCGATGCCGCTCCCTATGGGCAGTATCACGCCGATGGTGGCCACGAGCAACGATGCTCTCCCGACACGTCGCAGCTCGTCGAGGTCGGTCTCGAGCCCCACTTCTGCCAGCAGAACGATCACTCCCACCTCGGCAAGCACCCTGAGCGCGTCGGTGGTGTCGACGAGGCCGAGGACCGACGGGCCGAGGATGATGCCGGCCGTGATCTCGCCGATGACGGCGGGGATCCCGATGCGTTCGGCGACTTCGGCGCCGAACTTGGCCAAGACCAGAACGAGGGCGACGTCGAGGAAGATCGAGCCCCAATCGAGCGTGCCCCCAGCGGCAAGGATTGCAGCGATCATGGAGGTCGTTATACCGACCAAGAGAGTGCTTCGCGGGCTCGCACGGTGCCGACAGCGGTGAGCATCCAGCCCCGCTGGCGGATCGTGACCACCGAGTCCTCACCCAGCCGGACCCGGAGAGTGGCGATCACCGAGTCGGTGCGTCGCGCCGACAGATGTCCCAGACCACTGTCGCGCGCGATCGTGGCCCGGCTCATCACGCGCCCCTCCGCCGACAGCAATGTGCGCAGGACGGCCTCTTCGGTCGGGGACAGGGGGCTCGACGGCACGGCCCGACTCTAGATGGGGCCCCTTTGCCGACATGTCCCGGCGCGGTGGAGGGTGTGCGAACGGACACATCGCCCAGGTGGGGTCGCGCTCCTTTGGATTCGGCAGACTCTCGACCATGGAACTTGAGTACTCAGCCGCAGACGCCGCCTTCCGGTCCGAGATCCGCTCGTGGCTCCAGGCCAATCTCCCGGTTGGCTGGTTCGAGCCCGGTTTCGAGATGGATGCCGACGCACGGAAGCGCTTCAACGACGAGTGGCCCACGAAGCTCCACGAGGGCGGCTGGATCTGCGCGACATGGCCGACCGAATACGGCGGCAAGGGACTCACCACCATGCAGGGCGTGGTGCTCGCCGAGGAGTTCGCCAACGCCAAGGCGCCGATGCGTGCCGATTTCTTCGGTGACACGCTCGTCGGCCCGACGATCCTTCAGTGGGGCACCGAGGAGCAGAAGAAGGAGTTCCTCCCCGCGATCCTGTCGGGTCAGATGCGCTGGTGCCAGGGCTTCTCGGAGCCGAACTCGGGCAGCGACCTCGCCAGCCTCAAGACCACCGCCGTCCTCGACGGCGACGAGTGGGTCATCAACGGCCAGAAGGTGTGGACCACCCAGGGCCACCATGCCGACTACTGCTTCCTCCTGACACGCACCGACCCCGACGCGCCGAAGCACAAGGGGATCTCGTACCTGCTGGTGCCGATGCGCCAGCCCGGGGTCGAGGTGCGCGGGATCGTCCAGCCCGACGGCACCGCCGAGTTCTGCGAGGTGTTCTTCAACAATGCGCGTTGCCCGAAGGACAACGTCGTGGGTGGCGTGAACAACGGCTGGCAGGTCGCGAACTCCACCCTGGCCTTCGAGCGCGGCATGAGTGCCACCACGGGCTATCGCCGCTTCGAGAGCGAGTACAAGGCGATGGTGCGCGGCGCGAGGGCGAACGGTGCGATCCACGAGCCGGTGGTGCGCCAGCGTCTCGTGCAGTACTACACCAAGATCCAGATCCTGCGGATCAACGGCCTCCGATCTCTGTCGGCGACGCTCGCCAACAAGAAGGACCTCGGCGTCGCGTCACTGGGTGCGACGAACAAGATGTTCTGGACCGAGATGCACAAGGACGCGATGGAGCTCGCCCTCGACATCGCCGGGGCCGACTCGATGTTGATCGACACCGTCATGGGCGACGGCACATGGCCGGGAACCGCGCGCGAGAGGCGCCGCGAGGGCTACCCGGTGTCGTCGATGATGTCGGCCTTCTTCTTCTCCAGGTCCGAGACGATCTGGGGCGGAACCAGCCAGATCCAGCGCAACATCGTGGGCGAGCGCGTGCTCGGACTCCCGAAGGAACCATCCGCCAAGTGATGCGTGCGGGCGGTTTCGCCCGGCGAGTCGAGAGATGGGGTCGGGGCGCGCCGCCGGACGGCCCGTTCAGTCGGCGGGATTGCCGTCCCCCGGGCTGACCGCGTTCGCCTTCACCGAGGGGTCCTCGAAGGCCGCGTGCTCCCTCAACGGGATCTCACGCACGGCCCATGCGAACACGAAGGCCAGGATCGCGAGCGGGATCGCCGCCCGGTACACGGTCACGATCGCATCGGAGACCACGCCGATCGTCTGGCTGCGCGCGGGCTCGGGCAATTGGTTGATCAACCGTGGCCGGCGCAGGTACTCGTCCTTCACCTCTCCGATGACCTGGGCGTTCAGGAGCGACCCGAATGCTGCCAGTGAGATCGTCGAGCCGAGCGAGCGCATCAGCACCGACAGTGACGTGGCCACGCCCATGTTCTGCACGTCGACCGAGTTCTGGATCGCAGTGGTCGACACCGGAAGCGCTGCGCCGGTGCACAGGCCGATGAAGGTCATCCCGACCATGGCGATCGCGATGCCTCGCCCCGAGTTCTCGAGGAACACCAGGCACACCAGCCCCGCGACGAGGAACACGGTTCCCCCGATCGGCCAGATCCGGTAGTGGCCGGTCTGCACCGTCCAACGCCCCACCAAGGTGCTCGCGAGCGTGAGCCCGGCCATCATCGGCACCAACAGCAGGCCCGAGTTGGTGGGGGAGACCCCCGTGACGGACTGCAGGAAGAGGGGCATGAACGCACCCACGAGCGACATGCACGCACTCACCAGCATCACCATCGGCACCACGCACTGGATCGTGTGATTGCGGAACAGGTGCAGGGGCAGGATCGGGTTCGTCGCGTGCGGCTCCCACCACAAGAATCCGGCGAGCAGTGCGACGGTGAGCGCGACCATGCCGAGCGCCTGGCTCGAGCCCCAGCCGTACTCCTCCGAGGCCCACGAGATCGTGAGGATCACCGATGCGACACCGGAGGTCAGCAGGAAGGCTCCGCGCGTGTCGATGCTGGTGTCGCGTCTGATCGTGGGCAGGCTGAGGTATCTCTGGATCATCAGCAGGGCCACGATCCCGATCGGCAGGTTCACCAGAAAGATCCAGCGCCACGAGAAGTTGTCGACGATCACTCCGCCCACGAGCGGGCCGAGCACGCTGGTGAATGCCCAGATGCTCGTGAAGGCTCCGACGTAGCGGCCCCTCTCGCGTGGCGACACGATGTCGGCGATGACCACGAACGCCATCGCCTGGATGCCACCGCTGCCGATTCCCTGCACGGTGCGTGCCGCCACCAGCATCGCCATGGAGGGTGCGATCGCGCACAGCACCGATCCCACGAAGAAGATCGCGATCGACAACTGCACGAGGAGTTTGCGTCCGTGGATGTCGCTGAACTTGCCGAACAACGGGGTGACCGCCGTGGAGGTGAGCATGTACGAAGTCGAGACCCATGTGTAGGCGCGGATGCCGCCGAGGTCCCCCACGATCGTGGTGAGAGCGGTGCTCACGGTCGAGGCGTTGAGGGCAGAGAGCGCAGTCGCCGCCATCATCGCCGCATAGACCATGCGCACATCGCGTTGGGTGAGAGTGAAGCCCTGTGTTTCGATGATTGCAGGGTACAACAAAGCCCCTGTTGTGCCCCGAATCGATCCGGACGCCCGGTGCCATTCACTCTCGGGTGTCTCTCGGGGTCGCGGCGGGGCGAGACATAGAGTGACGTCGTGGTCACCGCCCCGTCTGTGTTGCGGTGTTGGTCGTCGATTGTCGACTCTCCACTCGGTGTCCTCGAAATCTGTGCCTCGGGCGATGGCATCGTCGCGTTGAACTTTCCGGGTCGGGCCGCGGCGCCCGCGAGCGCAGTCGACGATGCTGCGGCGGCGGGGATCCTCGCCGACGCCACATCACAGTTGCGCGCCTACTTCGAGGGCCGCCTGACTCGCTTCGACCTGCCGATCGACCTGCGCGGGACCCAGTTCCAGTGCAAGGCGTGGCGCGCGTTGTGCGACATCGGGTTCGCCGAGACCATCTCGTACGCCGAGCAGGCCCGGCGCATCGGTCGGCCACGCGCCACGCGCGCCGTGGGCGCGGCGAACGGGCGCAACCCGATCCCGGTGATCGTGCCCTGCCACCGCGTCATCGGCTCCGACGGCTCGCTCACGGGGTTCGCGCTCGGCACCGGTGTGAAGCGTTGGCTGCTCGACCACGAGGCGCGCGTCGCCGCGGGAGCAGCATGACTCTCGCTGCGAACATCATGGGGACGTTCCTCGCGCTCGTGTGCGTGGCGAGTTCCCTCGGCGATTTTCGTCGCGATCCCCGGATCGTGGCGTCGATGAACCGGCTCGGTGTCCCCGTCGAGAAGATGCCGGTGCTCGGGGTGATCAAGGTCCTCGCGGCGCTCGGCATCGTGGTCGGCTTCTTCCTCGACCGGGTGCACGTGCTCGTCGGGCTGTGCCTCGCGCTCTACTTTGCGATCGCGGTCACCGCCCACGTGCGCGTGCGCGACGGGGTGAAGCACTCCGCGCCGGCGTTCGTGATCCTGGTGGTGGCAGTCGCCTTCGCGCTCGCAGCGATCGGGTCCTGAGACCCCCCGGGCCGGGATCAGCCGTTGACCGTGTCCCACTCCGACTCGTCGCGCCCGAGTCGCTGCAGGCGCTTGCCGACCGACAACGGGATCTCGATCGGGGTACCGGCCCTGATGTCGGCGAGCATCTGGCCGTTCTCGTCCCAGATGTGGCAGGTGTTCAGGTTCATCGCATAACCCCGGCGACGACGCTCCTCGTTCTCGGCCGGATCGGTGTCCTCGCTCACTGTCCCGACGCCCGACCCGACCCGCATCGACCAGCCGCTCTGGATCGCCACGGGTGCCATCGCCTGCAGGAGCGCACCGATGTGAGTGCAGCCGCGCGGGCCTCCGAAGAGCTCCCTCACCTTGTTGTTGAACCCGCGGGCGATCGACAGACCGACCAGTTTCTGGTAGTCGGGCACGATGTGCGTGCACGCGGTGTGCGGGTGCTCACGGAACTCGACCTTTGCCGACCGGATCTGGAACTCGGGGTACGAGACCTCGAGATCGACGATCATGTGGTGCATCCACAACGGATCCGGGTCGTCGGGGATGTAGAGCCCTGCGGGCTTCTCATCGCAGACGACACCTCGCAAGAGGAACGACGAATCATTCAACTTGTAGGTGCGCACCTGGTAGCGGCGGTCGTGGATCAGGGTCGCACCCTCGGGTGCGGGGGGAAAGAACTCGTCGGTCACGACGACCAATCTCCCACACCGCGCCCTGAGGACGGTGTGTCGTGTCGGTGAATTCGCTGTTACGGCCGTGGAGGATTCGGTGGCCCCTGGGGCGGTGCGCCGCCACCTTGCGAAGGCCCTTGGGGCGGTGCGCCGCCACCTTGCTGGGTGCCCACTTGCCAGTTGAAGAGCGTCGAGTTGCCCGCCCGGTCCATCGCCATCAGCCTCACTTGGCCGCTCATGCAGGTCGACAGCCCCGACACGCGCATCGTGATGAAGTTCGCCGGGTTTGGTGTCGCATCGTTGGCGGTGTCGGCAACGACCGACTCACCCTTCGCCCCGGTGAGCACCTGCAGGGAGGCGCCCGCGCTCGTGGTGGCCGAGTCGATCTTGCACATCGCCGCGGTGCTGCCCAAGGCGTAGGTCAGCCCACCGACGTCCTGCCATGTGGACTCAGAACCGATGGGTGCACGCTGTGGACGCCAGAAGGTGATTTCCGCGGTCCCGCCGGTGTTGGCGGCCGCAGAGGCCATTCCCGCGATCGAACTCGTGTTGTAGGAGCCGTCGGCCTGGTGCAGGGTCGTGCCGCCCCACGAACGGATCGACGGCACAGTCTGGATCACTCCCGAGATCACCTGGGTGCTCGAGTAGAGGCTCTTGCCCTTCGAGTCGGTGAGGTTGTAGCGGATCGTGTCGCCCACCTTCATTCCATCGGGTCCGGCCATGCGTGGCTTGATCTCGTTCATCCATTCCATCCCCGAGGCGATCGTGCCCTTCGACGGGATGATGTTTGGGAATCCGTCCTTGTCGGGGTCGCAGGTGCGGAACACCCACTCATCCATGGTCCTGTCGAATGCCGATCCGGTGCCTGCGTCGTTCTTCGGCCAATTCGCGGGACCGGTGTAGGAGGTGTTCGACGCCGCAACTGGATCCTTCGCGATCACATTCGCACCGCACAGCACCGAATAGTTGGTCTCTCCCGAGTTGAGCGGGAGTGCGTTGCCAGCCGGCTGCGATCCGGTCTGGTCGTAGTCGGGCGAGATTGTCACGGCCTTGCTGGAGTCGCCCGAGCACCACGAGATGCCCGTGCAATCCACGTTGAAGTAACCGAAGTTGCGATCAGGGCGGCTGGGGAAGGTGCTCGCGACGTCTCGGAACTGGAAGAACACACCCTGGAAGGTGTTGATCATCGTGGCGAGTTGCGTGCTCGCGGCACCCGAAGGCGAGGTCACGTTGTAGGCGTTCAGATTCACGCAATTCCCGCCACAGATCAGGGCAGTGAAGATGCTGGCCTTGCCCTGGTTCGAGCCGTCTTCCTTCACGGGCTGCTGGTAGAAGGTGGAGTCGACGAGGTCGAGCTTCCCGTCACCGTCGTCATCGACATCAGCGAACGAGACGAGTCCGTCCTGGTCGGGGTCGTCACCGAGGTTGTTCACTGTGGGGTCCGCGGCGCTGCGCACCCCGCCGGAGGAGGCTGAGGAGCTCTTGCCGAAGTTGTCGCGTGCCGGCGGCACGCCGTTCGTGACCTTGACCGATGTGCCGGTCGTTGCTTGGGTCTTGGTGGTGTAGGCGAAGTTCGCACCGGTCTTCACACTGCCCAAGTCGATCGTGGCCCCCGACGCCTTCTTCAACTTGATGAAGCCGCTGGTCGCCTTCTTGGGCTGCGAGGTTGCCTTCTTGTTGGCGAGGTACTTGAGCATCACCGGACCCACGTAAGCGCCGCTCTTGTTCACCACCGAGAGCGTCATGCCCGAGGTGTCGCTGCGGGTCAGACCTTTCAGGGTCACCTTGCCGCCCGAGGAACTCCCCACGACCGACTTGCCAGATTTGGTGACCGCCAGCAACCGGTACGAGGCTCCGAGGCGTGCCTTGACCGTGACCGCTGCGGACGAGGCGTCGGCCGCGGGGCTCGCGAGTGCGACCGACCCGACCGCGACGAGACCGACGAGCAACGTCGACCTGAGGCGCTTCGCATTGGAGATTGTGGTGTGGTTCGAGGACATGGGACCCCCCTCTTCCTCGGAATGCCAAGCTTTCCGACTGCATTGAAAATAGCCCAGTCGGGCAGACTTGTCATCCCATGGGAACCCTGAAGTCACGAATGCAGGCCGATCTCCACGAGGCGATGAAAGAGGGCCAGGACACGGCGAAATCCGCACTGCGTATGGCTCTCGCCGCGGTGACCAACGCCGAGGTGGCCGGCGACGAGGCCGTCGAGCTCACCGACGACCAGATCGTGGGGGTCCTGCGGGGCGAGGCGAAGAAGCGCACGGAGGCCGCCGAGATCTACGAGAGCGCCGGCCGCGCGGAGTCGGCCGCCAAGGAACGAGCAGAGGCCGAGGTGCTCGCGCGGTACCTGCCGGCCGCCGTCGGGGCCGACCAGTTGCGGGCGATCGTGGACGAGGAGGTGACCGCCGCGGCATCGCGCGGGGTGACGGGGATGAAGGCGATGGGCCAGGTGGTCAAGGCGGTGCGAGGCCGTGTCGGCCCCGCGGCCGACGGCGCCGTCATCGCCGACATGGTGAAGGCTGCACTGGCCTGAGCGGTGGCAGCAGATCGAACACATGGACGGGACGCGGGGGCACGATGTCGAACGAACTGATCCTTGATTCACTGCGGCGCAGGTTTCGTGCGCTCTTCTCGCTGTACGAGGAGTGTCTCGAGACGACCACGCTCGACCAGATCAACACCCACTTGGGTGAGAGGGTGATGCCGATCGCGTTCTCGCTGTTCCACTACGTGAACATGCACGACGCATCGTTCATGATCCTGTCGGGTGAGCCGTTCATCTGCGACGAGGCCTGGCTCGCCCGGATCGCCCCGACCATCCCCGACCACGGCAAGCACCGCACGCCCGACGAGATGCACCTCCAGCAGATCGGCGATCTCGGGGCCTTCCGCGAGTACATGACCGCGGTGTTCTCGCGCACCGAGACCTGGCTCGGCACGCTCGACCCCTCCGAGTTGGATCGCGTGCTGCTGACCCGTCCGTTCGGTCCGGCCGTGGCGAGCACGTACTCGGCGCGCGTGGCGGGAGAGGCGGGGATCACAGTGCTGGATGGCATCGAGTGCTGGCTCTACCAGCACGGTCTGCGTCACATGGGCGAGATCGAGCACAGCCGCGCTTTCGTGGGCCTCACCGGCTTCACGTCCTGAGGCACCGCGGCCCCGGATGCACCGGGCCGAGTGGACACTGGCGCTCACGGCAGGACTTGAACCTGCGACCCCTTGCTCCGGAGGCAAGTGCTCTATCCGCTGAGCTACGTGAGCGTGACGCGCTGCTCGCTCGCCCGTTTCAGTCTACGCCGGCAGCGAAACGGAACCCCCAGCGCACAGGGGCAACGGGCAGAATGGGAGAGCATGGCTGATCCCCTCCACTCGGTTGCGCGGCGTCTCGCGCCGGCCTTCGCCGCGGTGGCGGGTCGCGAGTGCGACCCCGTGGTGCGTCCGAGCGATCGCGCCGACGCCCAGGCCAACGGTGCACTCGGGCTCGCCAGGGAACTCGGCTCCCAGCCCCGCGCAGTCGCAGAAGCCGTCCTCGCGGCCGCCGGGGATCTCTCCGACATGCTCGCCTCCACCGAGGTGGCCGGTCCCGGTTTCATCAATCTGGTGTTGCGGGACGGCTTCATCGCCCGCGAACTGGGTGCGGCGATGGCCGAGCCGACCCTCGGGGTCACCCCCGCCTCGTCGGTGCGCACGGTGGTCGTCGACTATTCGGCCCCGAACGTGGCCAAGGAGATGCATGTCGGTCACCTGCGCTCGACGGTCATCGGCGACGCGCTCGTGCGCATGCACGGGTTCCTCGGTCACCGCGTGGTGCGCGAGAACCACGTCGGTGATTGGGGCACCCCGTTCGGGATGTTGATCGAGCACCTCGTCGATCTCGGTGAGCGCGAGGCCGCACACGAGCTCGGCATGGGCGACCTCGACGCCTTCTACAAGGAGGCCCGCCGCAAGTTCGAGTCCGACGATGGGTTCAAGGCGCGCGCACGTGCCCGGGTGGTCGCTCTGCAGGGCGGCGACACCGAGACTCTGCGACTGTGGCGCACGCTGGTCGCCGAGAGCACCAGGTACTTCAACATCGTCTACCGCGGGCTCGATGTCCTGCTCACCGACGACGACCTCGCCGGCGAGAGCAAGTACAACGATTTGCTCGCCGGCATCGTGGAGCGCCTCGATCGCTCCGGGCTCCTGGTCGAGAGCGACGGCGCCCAGGTGGTGTTCCCCGAGGGCTTCACCAACCGCGAGAACGAGCCGCTCCCGCTCATCATCCGCAAGGGCGACGGCGGCTACAACTACGCCACGACGGACCTGGCGTGCGTGGTCGACCGCGTCGAGAATCTCGGTGCCGACAGCCTTCTCTACGTGGTGGGTGCCCCCCAGGCCCAGCACCTCCAGATGGTCGAGGCGGTCTCGCGCCGAGCCGGCTGGCTCGATGAGCACCACGTGTTCCACCACGTCGCCTTCGGCAGCGTGCTCGGGTCGGACCGCAAGATGTTGAAGAGTCGCAGCGGCGATGCGGTCAAGCTCGCCGCCCTGCTCGCCGAGGCCGTGGAGCGTGCGGGGGCGGCGGTGGCCGAGAAGAACCCCGAGATGAGCGCCGACGACCGCGCCGACGTCGCGCGCATGGTGGGGATCGGTGCGGTCAAGTACTCCGATCTCGCCACCGACCGCGTGAAGGACTACATCTTCGACTGGGACCGGATGCTCTCCTTCGACGGCAACACCGCGCCCTACCTGCAGTACGCGCACGCGCGCATCTGCAGCATTTTCCGACGCGCCGGACTCGAGCGCGAACGGGTCCGCACCGTGGTGCCCATCCTCGGGGACCCCCGGGAGCGGACGCTCGCGATCACGCTGTTGCGCTTCGACTCGGCCGTCCACGAGGCCGTCGACACGGCATCGCCGCACAAGCTCTGCACCTACCTGTTCGATCTCGCCACCGGGTTCACCTCGTTCTACGAGAACTGTCCCGTCCTGAGGGCCGACGACGCGGTGAAGACCTCGCGCCTCGCGCTGTGCGATGCGACCGCGCGCGTGCTCTCCGCCGGGCTCGACCTGCTCGGGATCCGCGCACCGGAGCAGATGTGAGGGGGCCCCGATGACCGCCGTGCCGTTGCGTCTGTTGTCCTCGACCGCCTGCGTCGATGACGGGGTGCTCTGGGTGGGTGGTGTGCCCGTGCCCGATCTGGCCGCGCGCTGGGGCACGCCGCTCTTCGTCTACGACGAGAAAGACCTGCGCGCCCGGTGCAGGGAGGCCGTCGCGGAGTTCGGCGCGGGCTCGGTCGTCTATGCCACGAAGGCCTTCCTGTGCGGTGCGATGGCGCGCCTCGCCCACGAGGAGGGATTGTTGCTGGACGTCGCCACCGGGGGAGAGCTCCACACCGTGCTCTCGGCCGGTGTGCCGGGGTCGGCGTGCGTCCTGCACGGCAACAACAAGTCCGACGAGGAACTGCGCGCCGCGCTCGCCGCCGGCGTGCGCCACATCGTGGTCGACTCCTTCGACGAGATCGACAGACTCGAGGCGATCCACACCGCCACCGGTGCCGTCGCCCGGGTGCAGTTGCGCGTCACGCCGGGCGTGCACGTGCACACGCACGAGTACGTCCAGACCGGCCAGGACGACTCGAAGTTCGGGTTCAACCTCGGCAACGGTGACGCCTCGCGCGCCGTCGAGCGCGCGCGTCTCTCTGGCGCACTGGACCTGGTGGGCATCCATTGCCACATCGGCTCGAACGTGTTCGCGGTGCAGAACTTCACCGAGGCATCGCGCGTGATGGTCGACTTCTTCGCCGGGCTGGGTCTCTCCGAGTTGACCCTCGGTGGCGGGCTGGGTGTGGCCTACACCAGCGATGAGACCGCGCCGTCGATTCCCGAGTGGGCGGCGGCTCTGCGCACCGCGGTCGCCCCGTTGCCCGCGGGTGTGCGCGTGATGGTCGAGCCCGGTCGCGCCATCGTGGCGCGTGCGGGCCTCACCGTCTACACGGTCGGCACCGTGAAGCCGATCGGGGGCATCCGCACCTACGTCGCTGTCGACGGCGGCATGAGCGACAACCCGCGCCCCGTGCTGTACGGCAGCGGCTACGAGGCCTTCGACCCGCGGCGCACCGAAGATCCGCGCGAGGGTCGCGCGCGCATCGTGGGCAAGCACTGCGAGAGTGGCGACGTGCTCATCGACGACGCGGCCGTGCCCGCCGGACTCGCCGTCGGCGACTTGTTGGTGACCCCGGTGACCGGCGCATACGGCCACTCGATGGCGAATACCTACAACAAGGTGCCCCGACCAGCCGTGGTGTTCGTCGCGGATGGCGAGTCGCGCCTCGTGGTGCGTCGCGAGACCCTCGAGGACCTCGTCCGCCTCGACGTTCTCTGACGCCGGTTCGGCGCGGGCCCGGACCCCGGTGGGGGCACGCAAACTCCCTTCGTCGGCACACCGTGCGCCCATAGGCTTGGGTGCCTATGACTGGATCCCGTGCCGTGCGCATCGGCGTCCTCGGGTGCGGGAATGTCGGGGCAGCCTTCGTGCAACTCGTCGCCTCCCAGGCCGATGCCATCGAGGCCCGCACCGGGATCCGACTCGAGGTCACCAGGGTGGCGGTGCGCAATCTCTCGCGCGACCGCGACGTGAACCTCCCCGAGGGTGTGCTCACCCGCGACAGCCACGCCCTCGTCGACGATCCGGCCGTGGACCTGGTGGTCGAGGTGATCGGGGGCATCGAGCCGGCACGCGAGCTGATCTCGGCCGCGATCTCCAAGGGCAAGCCCGTGGTCACGGCGAACAAGGAACTCCTCGCCAACGTCGGCCACGAGTTGTGGGCACTGTCCGACGCCCGGGGTGTCGACCTGTTGTTCGAGGCCGCCGTCGCCGGTGGCATCCCGCTCATCCGTCCCCTGCGCGAGTCGCTGCGCGGCGAGCCGGTGACACGTGTGATGGGGATCGTGAACGGCACCACCAACTTCATCCTCACCAAGATGACCGAGGAGGGTGCCGAGTACTCGGTCGCCCTCGCCGAGGCCCAGCGCCTCGGCTTCGCCGAGCGCGATCCCACGGCCGATGTCGAGGGCTTCGATGCCGGCGCCAAGGCCGCGATCATCGCGAGCATCGCCTTCGGTGCGCGCGTGGTGGCCGGCGACGTCTACCACGAGGGAATCAGCAACATCACCGCCGCCGATATCGCCGTGGCGCGGCGTCTGGGGTACGTGGTCAAGCTCCTCGCGATCGCCGAGCAGGAGCGCGGCGCCGACACGGTGGCCGTGCGCGTGCACCCGGCGATGGTGCCCATCGACCATCCCCTCGCCAGCGTCCGCGAGAGCTACAACGCGGTCTTCGTCGAGGGCGAGGCGGTCGGCTCGCTGATGTTCTACGGCCGCGGCGCCGGCGGGTTCCCGACGGCCTCGGCGGTGCTCGGCGACGTGATCGATGCGGCCGTCAACCTGTGCCGCGGCACCCACGGCGAGATCGGGTCGTTCCAGCGCGTGCCCGTGCTGCCCATCGATGAGACCTCCTCGCAGTACCTGATCGGCCTCGATGTCGAGGACAAGCCCGGCGTGCTGCATGCGATCACCGGTGTCTTCGCCGAGAACGGTGTCAGCATCCGCGCCGCCGAGCAGGAGGGGATCGGGGCCGACGCGCGCCTGGTCTTCATCACCCACGGTGCGCGCGAGTCGGCCGTCCAGGAGTGCGTGCGTCGCCTCCGCGACCTGCCCGTGGTGCGCCGCACCTCGGGGCTCCTGCGCGTCATCGGCGAGTAGGGCCGTGCGCTACGTCTCGACGCGCGGGTCCGCCCCCGGGCTCGGGTTCGCCGACACCGTTCTCGCCGGTCTCGCCACCGACGGAGGTCTGTATGTGCCGGCCTCGTGGCCCTCGTTGCCCGGGAGCCTGCCTGCCTCGTATGCCGATCTCGCGGCCGCGGTGTTCGCACCGTTCGTCGACGGCGAGATCGATCCCGCCACGATGCAACGACTCTGCGGCGAGGCCTACTCGACTTTCCGGCACCCCGATGTGGTGCCCCTCGTCGAGTTGGAGCCCGGGCACCACCTGATGGAGCTCTTCCACGGACCCACGCTCGCCTTCAAGGACGTCGCACTCCAGTTGCTCGGCCGGCTCTTCGATCACATCCTCGCCGAGCGCGACGAGCGGATCACCATCGTGGGCGCCACCAGCGGCGACACCGGTGGCGCCGCGATCGATGGGGTTCTCGGGTGCGACCGGGTCGACGTCGTGATCCTGTATCCGCACGGGCGCGTCAGCGATGTGCAGCGCCGCCAGATGACCACCGTTGCGGCCGACAACGTGCGCACCGTCGCTGTCGACGGCACCTTCGACGACTGTCAGGACCTCGTCAAGGCCATGTTCAACCACGTCGAGTTCCGCACGCGGCACAACCTGTCGGCGATCAACTCGATCAACTGGGCCCGCGTGATGGTCCAGGTCGTCTACTACGTGGAGGCCACCCGGCGTCTCGGGGCGGTCGACGTGACCGTGCCGACGGGCAACTTCGGCAACGTGCTCTCGGGGTGGATCGCTCGGCGCATGGGCGCCCCGATCCGCCACCTCGTCGTGGCATCCAACGACAACGACATCCTCACCCGGTTCTTCGAGTCGCACGAGATGATCACAAGGGCAGTGGTGCCGACCCTCAGCCCGAGCATGGACATCCAGGTCTCGAGCAACTTCGAACGGTTGCTCTTCGAGATGAACGGGCGCGACGGTGGATTGACCGCCGAGCAGATGGCCACGTTCCGCGCCACGGGGCGCCTCGCCGTCGAGTCCGACCAGTGGCACGAGTGGGTGGAGCCGGTGTTCCGCGCCGGCCGTGCGACCGACCACGACACCTTGGAGACCATCCGCCGCGTCCACGAGTCGACCGGGATGCTTCTCGACCCCCACACCGCCGTCGGGGTCAAGGCTGCACGCGAGCACCTCGGCGATCTGCCGATGGTCACGATGGCCACGGCCCACCCGTCGAAGTTCCCCGATGCGGTCGAGCGTGCGACCGGGGTGCGGCCCGCATTGCCGGCACATCTGGCTGATCTCATGGACCGACCCGAGCGCACCGCTCGCGTGGCGAACGATCTCGCCTCGGTCGAGGCCTTCGTCGAGGCTTTCGTCGCGGGCCGCTAGCGCGCTGCGTCCCAGACCGCCTTCAGCGAGGTCACGGCCTGACGAGGTCGCGGACGCGGGTGGTGAGCGCGACCATCTCAGCGAGTCTCGCATCGAGAGCACCCGATTCGATCTCGTCGCTCGCGAGACGGCACACCACGAACACGGTCCCCGTGCCGTCGTCATCGGTGATCTCGATCTCCAGCTCGGTGCCCCGGAGATCTGCCAAGGCGGGCTCCACCATTGCCCAGAGAGTCTCTGCGTCGTAGGGAGTCCCGAGCGCCGGGATTGCCGCGACCTCTGCCAGGTACTTCGTGAACTCGCAGGTCGGATCCCCGTAGTAGTAGGAGACGCCGCCGAGCTCCAAGGTGTCGAGTGTCTCGAGTATGAATTGAGTCTCGTCGTGGTCGGCACCCTCGAGGATGAACCAGTCGAGCACCGCCACCATGTGCGGCTCGGGCTCGATGATGTTGTGCACCGAGAACGGGACATTTGGACTTGGTTGGTGGGTCAACTGATTCTCCTTCCGATGGGTCCTGATGCGGAGGCGACGAGCCACGGGAGCCCGTGGAACGGTGCACCGGCGAACGAACTCGGTTCGCACCTCCCGGATACCTCGCAACCGCAACCGCAACCGCAACCGCCAGCCTTCTTGCCGACCGGCGCCGCGGCGGAGTAGAGGGAGACGGGCACCGAGAAGCGTTCGTCAGTCGTCGCCGTCATCATCGACCGCGTCCCTCCTGATGGCGATGAGAAACTCCCTCACCATCTCGCGCCTCTCCGCGTCGTCGGCCTTCTCGAACTTCTCCATGTCGAGGAGGTGGACGGTCTGCTTTTTCTTCTTGCGTTTCATTGCTGTTCTCCAGTGTTCTCGAGGATGAACCAGTCGAGCACCGCCACCTTGTGCGGCTCGGGTTCGATGATGTTGTGCACCGAGAACGGTGTGTTCTCGTCGTGGTCGTGTGTCAACTGGTTCTCCTCTCGTGTGTGTTCATCCGGGCCGGGGTTCACCAACCCCGGCGGCCGTAGATCTCCCTGATGGTCTCGCCGGCGGCGAGGGGATGCCGCGCGAACCATGCGGTCACCTGCACCTCGGCGGCGCGCGCCTCGAGCTCGGTGCCGCCGCCGCGCAGCGTGTTCCACTGGGCAACGTCGCGAGCGTATGCGAGGTTCGCGATCGGTCGCGCCTTGCGGATCGCGCGCATCGCCTGCAGGGGAGTCCATCCCTGTGCACAGAGGATCGCCATCGCAGCCGACGGGCCGCGGTTCACGCCCAGGTAGCACGTTGCAACCAACTTGTGATCCGGGTTCGCGAAGATGGCGTTCGCCGCCTCAGCGATGCGGTCGAACCAGGAGAGGTCTTGGCGGCCGAGGTGATCGTCGACGCCGAGGTGCACGACCTCGATGTCTGAGTTCTCGCGGATGAACTCTTCGAAGTCGAATTCGACATGGACTGCGAGGTAGTGGGTGATCCCCGCGTCGATCCAGGTCTGGAGTTGCTCGGCTGCCCGATTGCGATCGAACTCGAGCGCGCCCGAGACGTACAGCCGCCCGGCGACGCGGGTGATCTTCTCGCGCTCGGCGCGGGGGTTCTCCGGCCGGATCGGGTGGTCGATCGAGAGCCGGAAGTCGTCCTTCGCGGTCTCGAGTGTGGGTGTGGTTGGTGTGGTCAAGATGTGTCCTTTCTCTTTCTGTCTGTGCCCCCTCTCGGGGGTTCTTGTCCTTGTTACAATTATCGCATAAGGGTGTGTCAGGGTTCCTTGCGACCACCCGATCGCGGGCTAGTGACGGTCGAACCAGTCGCGCACTTGCTGCTCGGCGGCGAGTGCCTCGACCTCGGTGCCGCCGGTGCGCAGCACGTGCCAGCGGACCGCATCCTCGGCGTAGAGGATGTTGGCGATCGGTCGCACCGAGCGGATCGCGCCTAGCGCGGCGAGGGCGTCCCAGCCCTGCCACAACATGATCGCGAGTGCGGCCGAGGGGCCTCGGTTGATGCCAAACGCGCACGTGACCACGAGCTTGTGCGCCGGGTTGGCGAGAACTGCGTTCGCGACGGTGATGATCTCATTGAACCACTCGGCCGGCTTGTCCTGGCCGTCGTCGTCGACGCCGATGTGGTGGACGCGGATCCCGGTGGCGTCCTCGATGTAGGGGCCGAGATCGAACTCGGCATGCACCGGTATGTAGTGGGTGATGCCGGTGTCCATCCACTCGCGCAACATGGCGAAGTGGGTGTCGGCGCTCGGGGCCCAGTCGGGGCCGCCCGAGACGAAGAGTTGCTCGGTCAGTTGCTGGATGCCGCTTCGGACATCGAGCGGGGAAGTGGACCGCACGGGGAGCCCTAGCCATTCACGGAACTCATCGGGGGTTGTGCCGTGGCGGCGGTTGTAGGGGCGTGTGCCCCGCTGGGGGGTTGTCTCGGGGTGTCTCGGCAATGGTTCTCCTTGTCTGTGCCTGCGACCAGGGTTTTCTGGTCACACAGACATTATATGGCAAGGGTGTGTCAGCGGGCAGGAGAGCTGCATGTCCCGCCTCGCGGCCACCCGGGCCGCCCAACCACGCCGCACACGTCAGGCGCCGCCGGCCGCCCCGAAGGCGCCGAGGACGGCGGCGATGATCACGATCCAGCCGATCGCCACGATCGGATACACCAGGACGAAGCCGATCGAGACAATCACGACCGTCACGATCAGCATCACACCGATCAGGCACCCGCACCCACAGCCGTCGTCCACGGCCCGGTTGAACCCGGAGGGTGCGTCAGTTCATTCGCTGATGCCACACTTGCTGATCGTGGTCCTCGACAGGGTCGTGTTGGCCTCCACCACCTCGGTGGCACGCACCAGGTCATCGAGTTCCTTCGAGACCTCGGGAACTGCCGCCATCTCGCCGACCAGGTAGTTGTACCGCTCGAAGATCGCCTGGCGGGCCGCCCAATTGGCGGCGAGGATCCTCACCGCGCCCTGGACCTCCAGTGGTGCCGAGGCCTGCATCGCGGCGAACAACTGCCCCGTGGTCTCCCAGGTGGTCTTCAGCGCTGTCGGATCGGGGGAGTGGGAGACATCGCTCTGGGTGAGCAAAA
>Ga0194124_10000441_pt1 | contig 63246 bp, 55 predicted proteins | sample TA2KigCas0mmetaG_FD_148605 | JGI IMG/M metagenome (GOLD analysis project Ga0194124, IMG submission 148605) | Freshwater microbial communities from Lake Tanganyika, Tanzania - TA2015031 Kigoma Deep Cast 0m | ecosystem: Environmental > Aquatic > Freshwater > Lake | place: Tanzania: Lake...
TTGACATCCAGAATTTATTATTCGAATGCATTGCTCCACAGAGCCCTGCGTATCCATGGTGTCGACCGTGGTCATGGATTGCACCACGATGGGGTTATCTCCTCCTATGATCACATCTCCCACCTTGACAGGAATGGTTTTCCTTCGTTGATATCGGATCAAGCTATCGCAATACGAGGCTGTAAAATTTTCATTTCTAGCATCCATAACTTATATGTCTCCTAATTGAGGTCGAATAATTACTTCTTCCACCACGGCTTGTGGAGAAAGGTTGTACGTAGCAAAGACCATATCGGCCACATCCTGTGCAGCAACAAACCTTTCTGCAGGTAAGTCCACACCTGCCCAAGCATCGGTAAGGGTAGCTCCGGGAAGAATAGAAGTCACTTTTATCTGATGGGATTTAAATTCCTCACGAAAGCATTTGGTCATGCCTAACATGGCCCATTTAGATACGGAATAACTTCCTCCATTGGGATAGGCAGTAATCCCTGCAATGGATCCAATGCTGAAGATATGTCCAGATTTTCTCTGCATCAGCTCTTTGGCAAAAGCTCGGGTAAGGCGATAGGCAGAATACACATTGGTCTGCATCAAAAATTCTAGGTTGCCTTCGGCTTCATCGTGTAAGGCTCCAGGGAGAAAAATACCCGTGTTGTGAACCAGCACATCTGGAATGACTTTGGCTTTTACCTGCTCCGCAAAACGAAGAACTTCCTCCTTTACGCTAAGGTCCGCCACAAAGGTGTTGACCAAGATTTTGGGAAACCTCTCCTGCAAATATCTTCCCAAAGAAGCGAGATCCTCTCCGTTGCGGGCGCAAGTGAAAATATCGAACCCCTGTTCAGCAAATTTTTCTACTATGGCTCTTCCAATTCCCCTGGTACCACCCGTAACTAGAATACTTCTTCTCATGCAGTTGGTAAGTTAATAGTTAGTATAACAACTAATTAGATTAGACAAAGTTACATTATTTTATGGTTTACAAAGGATAAGAACCTGGCCGAGGTGATTTTCAGCATTAAAAATTAAACCTTAGGCCTAAGGAGACCATTTTAGCTATAGGATTTAGAAATGAACCTTCCTACTTTTTCTTAGAAGTTTTAGTTTGCTGTAGGGGAAAAGTTAAAAAGAAGGTACTTCCTTTTCCCAGTTCGGTTTCAAACCAAATCTTGCCGCCTGCCGTTTCTACTCCACTTTTTGCAATGGCCAATCCCAATCCAGATCCTTGGCTTTTGGTACTGAAGTTGGGTATAAAAATTTTATCTCGTAGTTCTACTGGAATCCCCTTGCCGCTATCTGAAATTTCTAAAAACACAGCCTCCTCGTTCATCCATAGCCACACCCGGATTTGGGGCCTTTTCCCTGCTTCTATGGCCTGCATACCATTAATAATAAGGTTGGCAATCACCCTACCAAAAAGTTTGTCGTCTCCTAGGATAGGAATCTGATCGCTGAAGGAATCGTCTTGAAACACCAGATCAAGCCGCTTGTCGGGTTTAAATAATTCCAAAGCTCGAGTGACAACTTCTTTAAAGTTGATGAGCTCATTGTTAGGAAGTGGCATTTTTGCAAATGTGGAAAATGAGGAGGCTATGCCACTTAGGGCATCTACCTGATGAATCAAAGTTTCTAAAGATTTTTTGAGTTTCCCTTCGTCTTCCAAATGACCTTCCTTTTGCAATCTTAACAGATGCTGAAGGGTTAATTTCATTGGTGTCAATGGGTTTTTTATTTCATGCGCCACTTGTTTGGCCATCTCCCTCCAAGCAGATTCCTTTTCTGTGGACGCTAATACTTTTTTACTTGCTTCGAGCTTGGCCAGCATATTGTTGTATTCATTGACCAACATGCCAATTTCATCTTTAGAAGTCCAGTACATGGGCACATTGTCTTCCAAGTCAGTAGTTTTTAATTTTTGGGTAAGCAACCTAAAAGGCAGGGTAAGATGCTTGGTTACCAAAAAAGACACCATCAAAAACAAAATGAAAATGATCACAAAAACATTGAAAACATTTCCTAAAGCTCCTGATATCAAAGCATTCAATTCTTCTTCTGACTCAAAAAAAGGAATGGCAAGAATCCCAAAATTACCTTCTGTTTCTTGGGAAGGTAAGGATAGATACACCGTTTGGTACTGTAATTTGCCAATCTCTTCATTTACCAAGACTTGCGACAAATTACTATCCAAAATACCAGCAAGGGCTTGAGGATGGATGTAAGGAGAAAGTATTTTCTTTTCAAAAATGGCTGGACGACTGCTTACCTCCAAAATACCTTGTTCAGAATACAGATGAATATCACTACCTACTGTATTGGCTAAGGTATTGATTTCTTCCGAGAGAACGTCTCTATCTACCGCCTGCTCTTGATTTGAAAAAAAACGAAGCAGATTTCCTTTGATCAGACTTGCTTTTTGAATGTACTGCGCATTTAGATCTTCTCTATAGCTTTGGGTTAAAAGGCCCGTAGTAATCAAGGAAATAATAATGATAGGGAAAAAAAAGGCAAAATTTAGATAAAGTTGAAGTTTGGTCGAATAATTGAATTCAAGTTTTTTAAACCCTTGAAAGAGAACACCTAACAGAATAGAAATAAAGGTCAGGAATACAAAAAGGACAAAAAACATTGAAATCGTACTAAAAAACTGGGACAATGGGAAACTTGGGGATGACAATACAATGAGATCCTCTCCATGGACAAGCCCCAAATGATGGTAGCCTTGAGTTACAACACCGGAGGTTAGGAGCTTAGGATTGGAAAGTAGGGACTCTATTTCCTTTTGCTGGTAATTATAAGTACCTGCACTTCTTACTAACTCTCCCTGACGAAAAACTCCAAAATCATAGCCTACATTTTCCAATTTGGAAGCAAATTTATTATCCAGAAGTAATCTAGGATATGCACTTTCAGACTGAATTTTTACCTGGGTAAGACCTAAAAAAATATATCCCAGTACATTGTCGCCTTTCAGGATAGGAATAAACGACACGTATTTGTTGCCCGAAGGACTTGCATTCCCTTCTAGGAAGTAAAGATCCTTTACCCTAGTAGCATAATCACTTTTGATATACTCCTGCTGTAGCGTTTTCCAATTCTTAACCTCTACTTGACCTGCAATTTGTCTACCAGATGTGGAAAAAACTCGTACTTCAATATCAAATTGATCGAAGTAATTGTCCAAATATATTTTTTTGATTTTTGTTACGATGGGCTCTTTTGAAAGTAAAGGATCAATCAGTCGATTTTGAACAAACAAATCATTTTTCAGGCGAGAAAAAATATCTTCCAAATACCCCAGAGTCATTTCATCTGTAGCAACAAGGTTTTGTTGCGCAAACTCAAGTTTGGAGTGTATCAATCGTTCTCTTTTGCTATGAAACCCACTGGCTGCCACCAAGACGGCTGCCATAAGGCAAGCGAAGAATAAGATGAGGAAGGTTTCTAAGCCCAGCCTAAATACATTGGCATACAAATCGAATCGAAGAATGGCAAGTAAAAAAAGTAGATGAACTAGGGCTGCAATTCCCATCCAAGGACCCCATAAAAAAAGAAGGATGATCATGGGAATGGAAGCTAGTACCAGAAATTTAAAGAAGAGTTGTTTCGGCGTATCCCCCTGCCGCATCAATTGAATGAAGCATAGGGATAAAAATACGTACATGGAAGCCCAAAGAAAAAGGATGAAGAAACCTATCCCTTTAAACAAATCAAAGGATGCAATGGTGGAGCTGTCCAATATCCATTGAGCATGTAACATGAAGTCTCTAGAAAACCACAACAAGAGGAAAAAAAATAAAGAGCTAGTTAAAAATCCAAGGAGGAAAACCCAGTTTTGGTGCCCCAACTCCTTCCAGCGTAAAAATTTTTCAAAAGTAGCAGAACTAGAAAGTTGATAAACTACCAATCCGAGAATACCAGCCAAGCCCAAAACATGCAATAAAAGGTCTCCCAAGCTAGGAATCAGCCAACCCGAAGAATATTCAGCGGATTCAAACAAAGGAAGATCTATGTAAGCATGGGGAAATTTGCCCAATAACATCCCTACACGAACCAAGCACAAAATCAAAAATCCATAGCCAATGGCTTGCCATACCTGTCCTTTTTTCCATTTTTTTCTTAAAAAATTAAAGCTGAGAAGGAAATAGAGTAAAAATATGGAGCAACTGAAGATAAAAAGTGGGGTAGTTAGGGTTTTACCTACAGAAACATACCCCAAGTTAAAATCTATCCCAAAAAGGGAATCGCCTTTGCTGGAAGTAATTTGAAAACTACCCTCCTCAGGATTTGGATAAAGGATGAATTGATCATTTCCAAAAACCTCAGGATTAGGGCCTGTTGCCAAATAATCATTTTTTATTGTTCCAGGCCAAATCAGGCGATAGGCCTGTACAAGAGTATAAGCTACACCTCCATGATCCCAAGTACTCACCTTGGCCAAGAATGTTCCATTGGGATCTTCCAAAACTTGAAATTCTTTGCTTGGATCCAAAGAAGAAAATTCAAGAGTAAAACTAAAATCCGACCAAAAAAGGAGTTGGCCTTGGGGGGAAATTATAAAAAAAGGAAAGGCATAATTCCCGTTGGTTAAAAGCGCTGCACTCAGGGTATCGGCAGAGCCTACTTCCTTTTGGATATTTTGAAAATCTTCCTCAAATTGTTTCTCTACCTCATGGAGTTTTGATTCGATGGCTTCCACATAATGCTCTTCTTGACTTTTTTGAAAAACAAAAAAATTCAAGATCAAGAGAATTGGAAGAACAAATACACCGCCAAGAAGCAGTATACTTCGAAGAAGAGGTTTCATGAATACTAAAAATAAAAAAGCAAAGTTTGGATTCAAACTTTGCCGTAATTCATTTATCTAAGGATGGCCTTGGCTTTCTTCTTTTTAGAGGCCCGATACCAAAGTACTCCTATGACCAATGCAATAAGATAAGGCATCACCAAGAGGTATAGAATTCCCAAATTGAGACCTGCCCCGATGCTAGTTTCCCCATTACTTACATTGTTTTCTACAGAAGCTCGACACATGGCGCACTGGGCCATGGCACTGGTGCGGATCAAAAAGGTGACCAAGAAAAGGAAGAGAACTTTCAATTTCATCGTGCAGTACTTTATTAAAATCCGTGGGTATAATAAGGTGCGATCATAAGGTATACAATCACTCCAGTCACAGATACGTAGAGCCAAATAGGATAGGCAAATTTTACTACCTTTCTATGCTTCTCCCGTTGGTTGGTATATCCATAATAGTAAGCAAAAAGGATGGGAAATAACGCTAAAGCCGCAAAAAGAATATGGGTGATCAACAAAAAATAATACAGGTACCGTATACCACCCTCTCCTCCAAAAGAGGTACTTTCTGCTGCACCGTGGTAAACGACATAGGAAACCAAGAAAATAGCACCCAAAACGAAGGCAACAGTCATCGTGGCCCCGTGAAGGGTGTATTTTTTTTGTTTGATAAACACCAATCCACACAGCAAAGCAACGGATGCTGCTGTATTGATTACCGCATTAAGGTGGGGTAAAAAATATACCCAGTCTCCCAGAGAAGTAACCTTTGCTGGCATAAATAACAATACGGCAACTGCAATGGGAATAGCAACAGAAATACCGATAATCCACTTTCTCACTTTCGCCTCTTGCTGATCAGCAGGCAGATTATTCTTCTTTTCCATGGAGTAAAATTTTTGTTTCTAACATCAATAAGTCAACTTCCTCGCGGGAAGTTCCGCTATAATACCCCCGGATTCTTCCCAAATCATCAACTAAGATAAATTTATCGCTATGCACAAAATTATCTGCAATTCCGTTTCCATCCAAAGTAGGAAGTACAAAACCACACCTGGCCAACCTATAGGTATCCAATTTAGGGCCAGATAAAAAATGCCATTTGCCAGATATGGCGTGGTGCTTTTGGGCGTATTCTTTCAATAACTCAGGGGTGTCGTATTCAGGGTCAATACTAATAGACATGAGTTGTACCTGAGGATCATCACGAAAATGATCATTGACCCGTTCCATTTCTTTGGACATGATGGGACATATGCTAGGGCAAGAGGTGAAGAAAAAATCAACTATGGTAATCTTGCCTTGCATATCAGCCCTTCCTATGGTCTTTTCATCTTGATTGGTAAATGCAAACTCTGGGATGTAATGCTGGGTGGTATCTGCTACTGGGCATTCCTCAAAAGGCTTTTCCACCCCTTTTTCAAAAAAAATGGGTAAATCGTATTCATTCTTCCCGAAGCTCTTCAAAAATAAGAAGATCAACACGGGTACCATCAGGATACATACCAGTACCAGGCCTTGTAAAATTCGTAAACCACGCATAGTATCATGATAACAAAAAATTAGGTTGAAGTGATTTGCTTCAACCTAATTTTTTTTTGTTTAGGGATGATTTACCAGCGCATCATGAAAATGTCCGTTCCTTCTTTCATCAAGGTAATGACCAACCAGACCAAAAAGATGAGGGGCACAATGATGGCATAAAACAAGGGCTTAGCCTCGTCTCCTAAGTGCATAAATACCATCATGATATACTTCGCTTTCCAAATGGTCAGCAAAAGGAAAAGTACGTAAAGCAAAAGCCCACGATCCATGGTAAATGCCATGATAAATTCTGCAACGGTTATAGCGAGTAGAATAAAGGCTGTTTTCCAGATTTTTTTAATCTTCTCCTCATTTCTAGGAGCAACCTCAAGTGTTGATTTATTTTCTTGAATTTCCATAGTAATCAAGTTTTAAGACTTAAATAAGGTAAAACAGGGTGAAAACGAATACCCAAACCAAATCTACAAAGTGCCAGTAGAGGCCGATTTTTTCTACCATTTCGTAGTGGCCACGCTTGTCATACACACCAACTGCTGCTTGGTAAAAACAAAGGAACAAAAGAAATACTCCAATGGTAACGTGGAACCCATGAAAGCCTGTAATAAAGAAAAAGAGTTGGGCAAAGCCTGGAGGGCCATATTCATTGACCAAAAGATTGGCTCCGAAAACGGACTCCGTAACGTTCTGACCAAGATCGTTTACATAGGTAAGAAGAGAGCCTCCTTCGGTGCCGTGGATAAAGTGAGACCACTCCCAAGCTTGACAGCTCAAGAAGGTTATTCCTCCCAAAAGAGTCCAGAGCATCCATTTAACTACATCGGAGCGGTCATTTCGATGCCCAGCTTCTACGGCCAATACCATGGTCACCGAACTTGCGATCAACACAAAGGTCATGATTCCCACAAAAATCAATGGGGCATGCACTCCATGGAGAAAAGGAACCGCCTCAAACACCAATTCAGGGATGGGCCAATATTCATTAGAACCCACAAAAGATTCCGCAGGTCCTGCATAAGCCGGATAACTTACGCGTATGGCCAAATAGGTTATCAAGAAGGCGGCAAAGGTGAAGATATCGGAGAGTAAGAAAAACCACATCATAAGTTTTCCATAGCTCGCCTTAAGGGGCTCATGTCCTCCCCCCCAAGTGCCTCTTTTTGAGCTTACTCCTATAGCAGTAGAATGCGCAGACATAGTGTTTGAGTATACTGGGTTATTTTTAATGATTCATTTGTAAAAACAAAAACAAGTACAGCCATAAGCCACCTAGAAAATGCCAATAGGTAGTAGCCATTTCTAGGGTATCTAAGGCCTTCGCGTGCACTTCCATTCTGAAAGTCGAAATTAGCACAATAATCAGAAATATCACACCGCTAATCAGGTGAACTGCGTGCAATCCTGTAAAAACATACAAGAAAGAACCAGCAGGATTTCCTACAAAGAAAACTTGCCGATCTACCAATGCTACCCAGCTGTACCATTGCCCTACTAAAAAGGCAATACCAAAGAGGAGGGCAAAGATCATCCCGATTCTCAGACTTAAGAAGTTATCCTTTTTCGCGGAATAGTAGGCCCATTGCATGGCTATAGAACTGATAATCACCAAGGCCGAAGTAAGCCAGAAGATTTCCGGAAGCTCATATTCCAACCAATTTCCCTCCGCCTGCCTTACGATATACGCACTGGTCAAGGCTGCAAAAATCATCACCACAGTCACCAAAAACAACCAAAGAGCGAATTTCTTTGGATGCATACTGATAGGTTGATCAACAATATCGATATACTTTAATTCTTTTTCCATGGTTTAAGGAAGCTTATCCAATAAGTAGGCAATCTGAACTACGGGCAAATAAATAAAAGACCCAAACATAATTTTCAAGGCTGATTTACGAGAACAGTCTCGCATCAAAGAAAAAGTTTGAGCCAAAAACAACACTCCACAAACCGTGGCCACTATACCTGAATTCAATCCCACCAGACCAAAGTAGCTTGGTAAAAGACCTAATGGTAACAGAAAGAGCGTATAAATCATGATTTGAATGGCAGTATTCAAATCCTGACCTCCCCCACTGGGAAGGAGCTTAAATCCTGCACGCTTATAGTCTTCGTCACTTACCCAAGCAATGGCCCAGAAGTGTGGAAACTGCCAAATGAATTGAATCCCAAAAATAATCATGGCCTCGTAGGTAATCGCTCCCGTAGCAGCAGTCCACCCCAATAATGGAGGCATGGCTCCCGGTATAGCACCTACAAATACGGCTATAGGCCCTATTTTTTTTAGTGGTGTGTACGCAAATACATACAATACCATACTCAATACCGCTAGAAAAGTAGTCAGCGGATTGGTAAATATCCATAGCAAGGCTAGACCTGACCCAGCAATGGTAAGGGTAAACCAATAGGCTTCTTGCAAGGAGATGACTTGAAGAGGAAGTGGCCTTAGTTGGGTTCTCTTCATGAGGGCATCCAGGTCCCTTTCCATTATTTGATTGGCAGCTCCAGAGGCTCCAGAGATAAAAAATCCACCTAAAATCAATCCTACAAAACTAGGCCAGCCAAAACTCACTCCCCTATCCCCTAAAATAAAACCAAAGGCAGCAGAGAATGTAACTAAAACAGAAAGACGAAATTTCAAAAGCTCGGAATAAGCTTTTATCCTTGGTAGTATAGTAGAAGCAGACGTTAAATTAACAGTCTTCATGAATGCGTAATAATTTCTTTTCGTTCCACTTGCTCTTTGATTCTTACAATCAAAAAGAATTGGATTCCTAATATGACAGAGCCTACCAACAAGTGAATTGGTTGAAGGTAAGCGGGTATACCAAAATAAGCCATGCCTATTCCTGTGGCTATTTCAACAAGAACTAGAAATCCCAAAACAAAATTCCAAAAGTGGAGTGCAGATCCTCTAGGAATGTATTGGAAGGCCCATCGGAAATACAAACTATGAATGAGCAACAAAAAGAGAGAAAAGGAACGATGGATTAAGAAAACTATACCCGAACGCTCCACCCATTCTTCTCGAAGCAAATTACCCAAGGAAAAGGCGACGCTATCAATAGCTTCACGAACCTGGGTTCCTAACAATACTTGAACTAACATCGCAAGCATGCCTAGCAATAGGCTCCAAAATACTTTTTTTGGAATACTTCTACCTTGTTTATTTGGAGCTAGGATTCTTGCTGATCGGTATTGACCATAAAGAATTATGCAAACCAAAAGCAAAGCAAGAAGCATGTGGAAGGTAATGATACCAGGAAGTAGATTGGTAGATACTACAATGGAACCAATCCAGCCCGTGAATACCACAACCACAACTGCTAGAAAAGATGTTAGGGGTATCCATTTGTCTACCGACCACAAGGATAAGGATTTGTAGCAGGTAAAAACAATCAAAATCCCAATTACAACACCAATCAGTCGATTGATGTACTCGATCCATGTCTTGGCAGCATTAAACTCTTCTTCCACTTGGATGGATTTATCCGTGGCAAGTTGATGGGCGGATTCGTGAAATCCTAAGTTGTCAAGTATTGCTATAAACCTTTCGTTTTTAGCCAAGCGTTTTTCAAGATATATTTCTTGATAGTTAGCAGGAAGTTGGTCCACAGAGGTGGGGGGGATTACCGAACCAAAACAGGCAGGCCAATCGGGGCAACCCATTCCAGAGCCTGTACTCCTAACAATTCCTCCAACCAGAATGAGAAAATAAACAGCTACCACCGTAATTCCAGAATAACGATGGAAGCTGTTTAAACTTCTATTAATGTTTGGATTCATTGGCTACCAATACCTCTGCTTCATCCTTCATGATTTCCAATTCCACTTTGACAAGCTCTTGCTCGTGAGGAAGATTGGATTCTGGGGTCTGAGAAAGAGGTACCGTTTGTGGAATAAAGTCCTGAGCTGCACCGGGCTTGGAATAATCGTAAGGCCAACGGTATACCGTTGGAATTTCTCCTGGCCAATTGCCATGTCCCGGATGGATTGGAGTAGTCCACTCAAGGGTATTGGAATTCCATGGATTAGGAGTAGCCTTTCTACCTCTGTACATACTATAGAAGAAATTGAACAAGAAGATTGCCTGTGCTGCAAAGGTTAGGATGGCAGCAACAGATACAAACATGTTCAAATCGGTATAGGTATTGGAGAATTCAAAATTGGTCCAAGAGTAATAGCGTCTTGGGAAACCTGCTATTCCAATGTAGTGCATGGGGAAGAATACCAAATACACGCCCACGAAAGTCAACCAGAAATGTATGTATCCCAACTTAGCATCCATCATACGCCCAAACATTTTTGGGAACCAATGGTAAATACCAGCCATCATACCAAAGAAGGAAGCTGATCCCATCACCAAGTGGAAGTGAGCTACTACAAAATAGGTGTCGTGCAATTGAATATCTATGGCCGAATTGCCCAAGAAAATTCCTGTTAAACCTCCAGAAATAAAGAAGGAAACCAAAGCGATAGAAAACAACATGGCTGGAGTGAAAATCAAATTGCCTCTCCAAAGGGTAGTCAGGTAGTTGAAGACCTTCACTGCAGAAGGTACTGCGATGATTAAGGTCAAAAACATAAAGATAGATCCTAAGAAAGGATTCATTCCAGACACAAACATGTGGTGAGCCCACACGATGAAGGAAAGAACAGTAATTCCTAGCAAGGAAATGACCATGGCCTTGTATCCAAAGATGGGCTTGCGGGAATTGGTTGCTATCACTTCAGAAGTAATACCTAATGCAGGTAGCAAAACAATATACACTTCTGGGTGTCCTAAAAACCAGAATAAATGCTGGAACAATACCGGGCTACCTCCTGTATTGGGAAGCGCCTCTCCAGCTACATAGATATCTGCCAAATAAAACGAAGTACCAAAGCTTCGATCAAATACCAGCAAGAGGGCGGCTGCAAATAATACTGGAAAAGATAATAATCCAATCACAGCTGTCAGGAAGAATGCCCAAATGGTAAGTGGAAGTCTTGAAAAAGACATTCCTTTGGTACGAAGATTAATTACTGTAGTAATGTAATTGATCCCTCCTAGCAAGGAAGAAACAATGAAAAAGGTCATGGAAATTAACCATAAGGTCATTCCCAATCCAGACCCAGGAATAGCTTGTTCCAAAGCAGATAGTGGAGGATAAACTACCCAACCCCCACCAGCAGGACCAGTTTTAATAAACAAAGAAATAAACATGATCACACTGGAAAGGAAGAAAAACCAGTAGGAAAGCATGTTCATAAATCCAGAAGCCATGTCTCTCGCTCCAATTTGAAGCGGAATAAGGAAGTTAGAAAAGGTGCCACTCAAGCCTGCTGTCAATACAAAGAATACCATGATGGTTCCGTGCATGGTCACCAAGGCCAAGTAAAAAGTTGGGTCAAGTTTTCCTGCTTCATCAATCCAACCTCCCAAAAGAGGTCTTAGGAATTCCAGATTCATTTCAGGAAATCCCAACTGCAACCTAAATAGAGTAGAAAGAAGCCCTCCGATGATAGCCCAAAAAATTCCAGTAATCAAGAATTGCTTCGCTATCATTTTATGGTCCGTACTGAAAATGTACTTCGTTATAAAACTATCGTGGTGCTCATGGTCATGATGATCATGAACTTCCGTTTCGTGATGTGCAACTGTTGCTGTAGCCATACCTTCTATTTTTTATTTATTACTATCGCCTAATTGAATTCCTGCAAGCTCTTTAGATTCAGGATTAATTCCCTCAGCCAAGGCTGGGTTTTGCTGAATAAAAGATTTCTGTTCTGCCAACCACTTTTGATAAGCTGCTGGCTCCACCACTTCAATCACTTTTTTCATAGAAAAGTGTCCACGCCCACAGATTTCTGTACAAGCGATTTCGTATTCAAAATTGGGGTCTTTCAGTTCTGCTCTCATCTCCTCGGTTGTTTTGGTTGGTACAAACCAGAAGCGAGTAGGCATTCCTGGCACTGCGTCCATTTTCAAACGCATGTGTGGGGCATACACCGAGTGTAATACGTCTCTGGCTCTAATTTTAAAGAGCACAGGTTCACCTTTAGGAATCACCACTTTTGGAGATGGAAAATCATCTAAAGAATTTTTATCAGAAAAATCAATTCCATGAGAATTAGAAGCGTTGATTAATCGATAATCGTAATCTCCCAATACATTATCCTTACCAGGATAACGAACGTCCCAAGCAAACTGGTAACCCATGATTTCAACTACATGAGCTTTCTCTGGCGCAGGAGCAGTGATATCTGACCATGCCATCCATCCAGAGATCACCAAACCGGCCATCACCACTCCAGGGACTGCAGTCCAAATGATCTCTAGTTTGTGGTTTTCAGGATAAAAACTTGCCTTTCTCCCCTCTTTGTATTGATACATGTAAGGAAACAAGAAGAGTAAGACGTGAGTAATGAGAAATACAATTCCCGTTACCGCTGTAGTTATCCAAAATAATTGATCTGTAATTACTCCATGCTCAGAAGCCAAAGGCAATTGGTAATTGTCAAACTCTTTGATGGAATACCAGAACATCAAAATGCCTGAGCCCACCAAAAACAATACAAATAACAGGGCATTTACCTTATTACTTCCCGTAGCAATTTTCTTATCCGAACCTTTGACTACAGATACCAAGGTTTGAATTCTGAATACCATCCAAACCAAGGAAAGTAACAAAACAACCCCAACTCCAATTAGAAATCCGTACATATTCTATTTTTTTCTAATAAATGATTAAATATGATGATGATAACTTTCTTCAAGCATCGGGTGATTTTTGGCTATCAAGTTACTTTTTGCCAGACCTCCAAGCACTACCAACGCCACCGCTGACCCGTAGACGAGGAACATTCCTACTTCTACCAAACCTATTCCTCCATTGTGTCCAAGGGTACCCGGTTGTACCATCAGGGTGAAATCAATCCAATGACCCACAAGGAGCAAAGAACACACTAATTTTAAGAACACTCCATGTCTTTTAGCGTCTCTAGTCATTAAAACTAAGAATGGTAAGAAGAAGTTTAATCCTAGATTGACAAAAATAAATGGACCATATACATCGCTGCTAAGACGCTCCACAAAGTAGACACTCTCCTCAGGAATATTTGCATAATAAATCAAAAGGAATTGGGAAAAGAATAAGTATGTCCAGAAAACTGAAAATCCGAAAACGAACTTACCTAAGTCATGCACATGGTTTTCGTTGACCATTTCAAGATATCCTCTTCCTTTTAAAAACAGGACCAGTAGAGTCAATGCAGAAAGACCAGATACAAACCAAGAAGCAAAGACATACCACCCAAAAAGAGTAGAGAACCAGTGGGTATCGATAGACATTACCCAATCCCAAGCTGAGACCGAAGAAGATACAGCAAAGAAAACTAGGAAAAAGGCTGCCCAGCTCCTTATCTTGAACCAATGAGAGGTACCTCCCTGTAAATCTTCTTGCTGAGAAAACTGCTTAAACTTGGTAAAGAAAAATACCCAGAAACCAAAGAAAATGATCATTCTAGCAATATAAAAAGCAGGGAATGTTCCTTTTTCCATAGGCCAATAGAAAAACGCGCCTTTACCGTCTATAATTTGATCGTATTGAGGATCATTTTTGTCAAACAAATAGGAGTGTGTCCAGTGGAACAAATCATGATTAGCTACAAAAAATGTTCCTATCATCAACACTGCTGCGAAAGGCAACCAATTTCCAAAAGAAAGCATGACTCGAACTAAAGGAGCAGACCAACCTGCTTGAGCAGCATATTGGATGGCAAAGAAGAATACTCCAATGATGGCAATCCCGGTAAAAAACACATTGTTTATCCAAAGATTTGCATACACCCTTTCGTACCAATGAAAGGCATGACCGGTAGCCTCTCCAGCTTCTTCATGGTGTCCTCCGGTGATAGATAGGACAATGCCAATGCCTAAGAGGATAGCACCCAAGCCCAATACGGTAAGGATTGATTTTTTTATGGAGGAAGAGAAATCAAATCTCTGTTCCAAATTGTAGTGATGTTCGCTGTGATGAGCCATGATTAATTAGCTGGATTTACTTGTGCTACCGCAGTTGAATCCGTAGCTGTACTATCGGCAGCAGCTACAGCTTGACCTTGAATAACTTGTTTGACATAGTGAACAATTTTCCATCTGCTTTCTGCAGGAATTTGAGATCCATGGGCTCCCATTCTACCCTTTCCTTTGGTTATTACATGGAAGATATGACCCTCAGGTAGGTTGACATAGGCTCCTCCCTTCAGATTAGCTACACCACCAATCACCTGACCTGCTTTTCCATCTCCTTCTCCGCCCTTTCCATGGCAAGCGTTACAATATTGTAAATAAAGCTTTTCTCCATCTTTCAATACCTGCTCAGAAGCAGCCACTGGGTTTGCAATAGCAGCGGCTAAAGCTAAGTCTGCTTGGGTCAATCGGTGAGGCAGGTATCCTTGTTTATTTCTAGGGACCGTATTTGCTACCGGCTCTCTCATATTCATTCCATGAGGATTATTCACATTGGAATTGAAAAACTCACCTTTTCCGTCTTCTCTAGTAGATAGCCAAGATCCTTGAGTTTCATCTTTAATTTGAGTCAAGGGCTCGTAAGCCACGGAGTGATACATTTGAGGAGCATATTCTAGCCCTGGATCGTCACCTCCTGCTTTGCATCCTCCCAAAAGGGAAAGAACCAGAGCAGAACCTGTGAAAAGTGATAACGTTGTAATTTTCATATGTCCAGAATTTCTATTCAAAACTTTTTCTATTCACTTCAGTAGCTCCGGAGGAAGTTAAAATGGATTTGATTTTATCCTCTTTCAAGCTGGTATTGTTGGCTAAATCAATGGCCATGATGTGCTTATCGTCCGTACTTCTAACATCAAAAATCCTCGGTTGAGCCCAAGGTTTAAGGTTGGAAGTAATCAAAAATACGCCCACCATTCCAAAGGCAGCCAGAAGTACTGTCATTTCAAAGGAAACAGGAACAAAGTCTGGAAAGGCAGCATAATTCTTACCTCCTATGATCATAGGCCAGTCAAATTTCATCATATAAAATTGCATGGTAAGCGCCAAGCTTGTTCCCAACATTCCAAAAAGAAATGCTGCGATAGGTAGTTTACTTCTCTTGTACCCTAATGCGTGTTCTAAACCATGCACGGGATAGGGAGAATACACCTCGTGAATTTTCACTCCACTTCCTCTAACTTTTTCAACAGCATGAAGCAATACGTTTTCATCGACGTACACTCCCAAAATAAAATGTGTATCTCTTTCCATAATTATTTGTGTGCTTTTTCAGAAGTAGATTTCAATACAGACTTCACTTCTGCCATGTTGATCACTGGGAAAAACTTGGCAAATAGGAAGAAGAAGGTAAAGAAGACACCGAAGGTAAATAGGTACACTCCCACGTCCGCCCATGATGGATAAAACATGGCCCAGGAAGAAGGAAGGTAGTCTCGGTGTAGTGAGGTTACAATAATAACAAATCGCTCAAACCACATTCCAATGTTCACCACCAAGGACAAAAGGAAGGTAGCAACAATGGAGGTTCTAATTTTCTTGATCCAGAATAGTTGTGGAGAGATTACGTTGCAGGTCATCATGGACCAATAGGCCCACCAGTAAGGACCTGTAGCCCGGTTAATAAAGGCATACTGCTCTGCATCTACTCCAGAATACCAGGCGATGAAAAATTCAGTAATGTAGGCTATACCTACTATAGAACCTGTAATGATGATTACGATATTCATCAACTCGATGTGCCCAATAGTAATGTAATCTTCCAGCTTATATACCTTTCTCGTGATAATCATCAAGGTAAGTACCATGGCAAATCCAGAGAAGATCGCACCGGCAACAAAGTAAGGAGGGAAGATCGTGGTATGCCAACCTGGAATCACCGAAGTAGCAAAGTCAAAGGATACAATGGTATGCACAGAAAGTACTAGAGGCGTGGCTAGACCTGCCAATATTAAAGATACAGATTCGTAACGCATCCAAGTTTTGGCAGCGCCATCCCATCCGAAGGAAAGTGCACCGTATATTTTTCTACGTAATCCCGTAGCTCGGTCGCGAATGGTAGCAAAATCAGGAATTAATCCTATGTACCAAAACACCAAGGAAACGGAAAAATAGGTTGAAATCGCAAACACGTCCCACAAAAGGGGAGAGTTAAAATTTACCCACAAGGATCCATAGGTATTGGGCAAGGGCAAGGCCCAATAGGCACCTACCCAAGGTCTGCCCATGTGAATCACAGGAAACATGGCAGCACATATTACCGCAAAGATGGTCATCGCCTCTGCTGCACGGTTGATGGAAGTTCTCCACTTTTGTCTAAACAAGAGCAATACTGCAGAGATTAGGGTACCTGCGTGACCAATACCTACCCACCACACGAAATTGGTGATGTCCCAAGCCCAACCTACAGTTTTGTTGAGACCCCAGGTGCCTATCCCTTCCCATAGGGTAGTCAATAGGGCAATGGAACCAAGAGCCAATACACTGGCAGCGGTAAGGAAGGCCATGTACCACAATTTACTTGGCTTACCTTCTACCTGTCGTGACACGTCATGTGTCACGTCGTGGTAAGTTTTACCACCGGTAACTAAGGGCTGGCGAACGGATGAAGTACCCTGCATAAGGAATAAATAGTATGATTACGCTTCGTTTTTCTCTTTATTTCTGATTTTGGTGAAGTACCAAACGTTAGGACTAACGTTGATCTCCTCAAGCACATGGTAGGCTCTTTCTTCACCCACTTGTTTGCTTGCATCGTCTGATTCCTCAATTTTCAATAACTTGGACACCTTGCTTGATGGATCATTCATGTCTCCAAATACCAAAGCATCGGTAGGACAAGCTACAGCACAAGCCACGTTGATTTCTCCATCTACCAAGGTTCGTTTTTCGCGCTTGGCAGTCAGTTTACCCGCTTGGATACGCTGCACGCACATGGAGCATTTCTCCATAACTCCTCTAACCCTTACGGTCACATCAGGATTCAACACCATTTTACCCAAGTCATCGTTTTGAGTGATATTGACTCCAGCAAAATCTTTATTGTCATGGTATTTGAACCAGTTGAACCTACGCACCTTGTAAGGACAGTTGTTGGCACAATAACGAGTACCAATACACCTATTGTAGGTCATTTGATTGAGGCCTTCAGAAGAGTGGGTAGTCGCAGCCACCGGACAAACCGTCTCACAAGGAGCGTTGTTACATTGCTGGCACATCATGGGCTGGAAAGTAACCTCAGGATTTTCTGCTGCTATTTCCAAACCGCTTAGATCATCGGCTGCCGCATCAGAGGAATAGTATCTATCAATTCTTATCCAAGCCATCTCTCTGCGGTTGAGCACTTCTTGCTTACCAACTACAGCCACGTTGTTTTCAACTTGACAGGCTACGGTACAAGCACCACAACCGATACATGAGTTCATGTCAATGGCCAGACCCCAATGGTGTTGGCTATATTTGTGCCCATTCCAAAGGGAAATTTTGGAAGGCTTTACAAATTCCCCGTCTTTATATATTTCAGGCTTGTACCTACCGGCAGAAGCATCTTTTTTGTACTCGGCCAAAGTAGCTTCTTGAATCACATTTTCACGAGCCATAAAGGTCTGGTGCGTTTGTGTTCTCGCAATTTTATAGGACTCTTCCGTCACAGCTACTTCAACTTTGGAAGTAAGCTCGTAGGAAACAAACCCCTTGGCGCTTGTTAGCAAGTCGTAAGCATTTACACCTACCCCATTGGCTACCTTACCTGCCTTGGTACGACCATAACCTAGAGCTAGACCAAAGGTACCGTAGGCTTGTCCAGGCTGAACCAAAATAGGTACTTGAATAGATTTCCCGTTCACCGTTAAGGTAGCTTTCTTGGTATTTTCTTCGACCATAGTGACCCCATTCTCAGAGGCCCACTTTTGCGAAACGGTCAGGTAGTTGTCCCAGGTAGCTTTGGTGATAGGATCTGGCATCTCTTGCAGCCAAGGATTGTTGGCAAAAGTTCCGTTTCCAATACCCACTTTGGCATAGACCACTAGTTCAGCTCCTGCATTGGACGCCTGATAGGATTTGGAAACCTCTGCAGCAGCGGCAGTTACATTCCCAACTGGAGCAACAATACTAGGCTCGGAAGTCGTGCTCAATACTCCATTGAAAAGTGACCTATCCCAAAATTCTTGGAAACTAAGTCCAGTTCCCCAGGTTGGAAACAAGGTACTGTTCCACTGCGCTTGAAGATAGTCAAAATAAGAAGTTGTAGATCCCGCCCATGTCAAGAAAGAATCTTGAGCCTGACGGGTGTTAAACAAAGGCGAAATGGTAGGTTGAGACAAGGAATATTGTCCTTTTTTAGGCTGAAAATCATTCCAAGACTCTAAGAAATGATGATCTGGCGCTACAATTTGTACCAAAGAGGAGGTTTCATCTAAGGTACCGTTAGTAGCAATACTTAGTTTGGCTTTGGCAATTCCTGCCGCAATATCTGCACCTCTAGGATGATCGTAGACTGGGTTACAGTTGTAGAAAATAACTCCACCTACACTCCCCGATTTCAATTCGGTAATGAATTGATCCATTCGGGTATCGTTACCCTTTCTGTAGTAGACAGGATTAGAAAAATCCACGGTTGCTCCATTGTTACCGAGCAATTCATTTATCGCATGAATAATGACTTGAACATGGGGATCATTGGAACCTGATATTACAAGAGAAGCACCTTTGGAATTCCAAAGTTCGTTAGCAGCTTGATCTAAATGAGCTACCTCCACCTTTGAGGCAGATACCGTAGCTAGTCCTGCTTTGGTAGCAAGTGCATTGTAAAGTGCTAGTACTGCCAATCCAGATTGAGAAACTTTTATTGGAGTGCGGTAATCTGCATTTGCCCCAGTCAGGGAAAGATTGGATTCAAACTGGAAATGCTTAGACATTTCAGGTTTTTCCTTGGTAATTTTTCTAGTCTTTGCATAAGCCCCTGCAAATTCAATTGGGGAAATCCAAGTTCCCAAGAAATCTGCCCCGAAAGAAACGATGGTCTTTGCTTTATCAAAATGGTAAGAAGGAATGATTCCTTGACCATAGAAAAGTTCGCTTGCCTTGTGAATTCCAAAATTGGAAATAGCGTCATAAGCTACCACTTCTGCACCCCCAAAGGCTGCACTAAATTCTTGCAATACCTTTTCTGTGCTTGGAGAAAGAAGCGTATTGGTTACAATTTTGATTGCTCCGGCTGAAGCCAAACTCGCCTTTACTTGGGCATCTACTTTTTCCCAATCGGAAGCAGCCCCAGAAATCATGGGCCCTACCAGACGTTGCTTATCGTACAAGGAAAGTACAGACGCTTCAACCAAAGCATTGACTTTTCCCTTGGTAATAGGAGATAGTTCGTTGCCGTCAATTTTGATAGGGCGACCTTCTCTGGTCTTCACCACTACGGCAGCATAATCGCCACCTGAAGAAAACGTAGAGGCGTAGTAGTTTGGAATGGAAGGATTGATGTCTATCGGCTTATTGACATAAGGAATGGCCTTGCGCACTGGAGTTTCGCAGGCGGCCAAAGAGGCTGCTGCCAAACTAAAGCCCATCAGCTTAAGGAAGTCTCTTCGAGAAGCAGTTCCGTCTTCGTTTAGTGCACTTGGCAATTCGGTAAACTCACTGTCGGCATGCTTTACATAGCCTGGATCATTGCTTAGTTGCTCGAGCCCTTTCCAGTATGTTTTTTTAGTTTCCTTCATTTTTATTTCTAGGAATGAATTTTCAAATGGTTACGGAATTAATAATGGCACTTGGCGCATTCTAATCCTCCGATGTCTTTTGCTTTTAGCGCATCTTTAGAGGAAGCATGTAACTGCACCAATTTGTCGTAATAGGCATTGCCTTCGGTGGCAATTTCCGTTTGCCTGTGGCAATCGATACACCATCCCATGGTTAAGGTGCTGTGCTGTGCCACCACTTCCATTTCTTGAATAGGGCCATGACAAGTTTGACATTCGATGCCTCCCACGGCTACGTGCTGCGCATGGTTGAAATAGGCCAAATCAGGTAGATTGTGAACCCTCACCCACTCAATAGGCTGGTTGTTATCTACTGCATTGTATATCTTTTGGATTTCTAGTGAAATTCCTTCTTTGCCCCCCACATTTTGTATATGGGTGTGACAATTCATACAAATATTGGCAGAAGGAATGTTAGCAGATTTTCCAATTTCTACTCCCGTGTGGCAATACTGACAGGCGATTTCGTATTGCCCTGCATGCAAGGCATGAGAGAAGGCAATGGGTTGGGCTGGTGCGTAGCCCTGCTGAACCCCAACGCCGTAGAGTCCGTCAATCGCAGATTTGGCCACAAAAGCTACAACGAGTGCAGTAACTATAATAATAACCGCATCGCTTTTGAGAATTTTTGAAAAATTAGTTTTTTGGGAAACAAAGTCCTTATCATCTTCAGGCAAATCTTGTTTTTGAATGTAATTGGTCAAAACTCGAATAATCAATCCGAGTACGATTAAAATAAGAACCAATACAAACACCAAAACACCTAAAATAATAGCTAGGTATTCGTTGGGAATTCCTCCTCCTGCAGCTGGAGCAGCTTGATCTCCCGCAGGAGCTCCAGCAGTAGCAGCAGCGGCCGGATCTACCTTGTCACCGTGCTCGATGTAGGACAATAAATTATTTATATCTCCATCACTCAAAAACTCATGGGATGGCATGACGGTGTTGTTGTACTCCTTATACAATGCCGTAGCATACGCATCCCCAGAAGCAATGACTGCCTGGGAGTTTCGGATAAACTTTGTTGCCCAGGCAATAGATTGTCTGTCGGTAATTCCTCTCAGGGCAGGACCAACGTTTTTCTGATCAAGCTTGTGACATTGCTTGCAATTGGCGTTAAATACAGTCTTACCTGCAGCAATTGCCTCATCACTGCTTGCCACTGCTGGATCAGCCGCATAAACGGAAGTTCCCACCAACATGAAAAACAGCACTGCCAGTGTCGGGAAATTCAGCGAAATTCCTACTAACGAGCGTTTGGAAAACATAGTATAGCTAATTATGGATGTAACGGTACTCTTTTACCCCTGCAAAGGTAGTATCGGAGGTTAATTTTTCAAACTTGAAATAGGTATTCTGAATTTGAATTGGGAGAATGTTTTTAATCAACTAGTAAGCTGTTTTTCAATAGATTACAGCGGTTTTTTAGGTAAAAATATTATTTAGAATTATTATAAATAGTATTATTTTCAAGTTCGCACTACCCTTCCAATTAAAGGACTGTTTTTTTTCTCAACTCCTATCCCCCAATCCTCCCTGTAGTATAAGGTAAACGGGTTATCTAACTCCTCATTTGCAACTCGACCATACTATAAAAACAAGTCCGATTTAAATCCCTCCACCTAAAACTCTTCGAAGCCATTTGTAGAAGAAAAGATTATCCCTAAATTCGCATTCCCTTTAGGTCGCGTGGCCGAGTGGCTAGGCAGAGGTCTGCAAAACCTCGTACAGCGGTTCGAATCCGCTCGCGACCTCCACCCAAAAGCACTTCTGTAGAAGTGCTTTTTTTATTTTCTACCACTTAAAAATCTATTTTTTTACTTCCTGACCTACCCACTCCAATACATAAAAAAAACGCCAGCTGGGCTGGCATTTTTATCTTTGAGTGAAGTAAAAATTACTTCTTACCTTCCATTTTCTCTTTCAATTCTGCCAAAGCATCAATATCTCCTAGCGTAGATTTCTCTGCCGCATTGGGAAGCTCCGCACTTACTTCTTCTTTCTTTTTAGAAGTTGCTGCAGCTTTTTTAGGTGCCTTGGCCTCTTCTTTGAAAGTTGCTGTATAGGAAAGAACGATTCTCTTGTCGTCTTTGGAAAACTCAGAAACTTTAAAGTCTAGCGTTTCTCCGACTTCTACTTGAGTCCCATCCTGCTTTTCAAGGTTTTTCACCGTAGCAAAGCCTTCTAGTCCATAGGGAAGTTCGAGCACGGCACCTTTATCGTTCTTAGAATTGATGGTGCACTTATGAACAGACCCTACAGGGAACAAGGTCTCGAAAGTATCCCAAGGATTTTCTTCCAATTGCTTGTGGCCCAAGGCCAATTTTCTATTCTCCACGTCAAGCTCCAAGACAGCGACATCAAGTTCATCTCCTACCTTTACAAATTCAGAGGGATGCTTGATTTTTTTAGTCCAGGATAGGTCAGACACGTGTACCAAACCATCGATACCCTCTTCCAATTCTAAGAAAAGGCCAAAGTTGGTCAAGTTACGTACCACTCCCTTGTGCTTAGTTCCTGCTGCATATTTGGTAGCCATGTCTCCTTTGGTCCATGGATCTTCAGTAAGTTGCTTGATGCCCAAAGACATCTTGCGCTCCTCTTTGTCTAGCGTGAGCACTACTGCTTCTATCTCAGATCCTACCTTGACAAAATCAGCTGGATTTCTCAAATGCTGAGACCAACTCATTTCAGACACGTGAATCAATCCTTCTACTCCTGGGGCCAATTCTAGGAAAGCTCCGTAATCAGCCACATTCACAATCTTTCCTTTTACTCTAGAACCTACTTCTAGGCTAGATGCCAAGGAATCCCATGGATGAGAGCTCAATTGCTTCATACCCAAGGAAATTCTCTTCTTGTCGTCGTCAAAATCGAGAACGACCACCTGTACCTTTTGATCAAGATGCAAGACTTCCTCAGGATGGTTGATACGACCCCAAGAAATGTCTGTGATGTGAAGAAGACCGTCTACACCACCCAAGTCGATGAATACACCGAAATTGGTCATGTTTTTGATTACTCCTTCGAGCACTTGGCCTTTTTCAAGGTTATTCAAGATTTCAGTTTTTTGCTTCTCTAGGTCTTTTTCGATCAATACCTTGTGAGAAACAACAACGTTATCGTTGGTGTGGTTGATTTTAACCACCTTTACTTCCATTTTCTTGCCTACATAGATATCGAAATCACGAATAGGCTTCACGTCAATTTGAGAACCAGGTAAGAAAGCCTCTACTCCGTAGATATCTACGATCAGACCTCCCTTGGTTCTTCTCTTCACAAGACCTTCAATGATGCTGTCTTTTTCTAACGCACCTTCAATATCTTGCCATGCTTTTACAATCTTGGCTTTTTTACGAGAAAGGATCAATTGACCCAAGGCATTTTCTTGTTCTTCAATAAATACCTCCACTTCGTCGCCGGGCTTGATACTGGCTACATCTCTAAATTCAGAAAGAGGAACCAATCCATCAGACTTAAATCCAATGTTGATGATTACGTCTTTGTCATTGACACCAACTACTACTCCTTTGATGACTTCCTTTTCTGTAATTTCACTCAATGTACCTGCATACATCGCTTCCATCTGAGCGCGTTGCTCTTTGGAATAGCCTTCTCCGAACCCTTTGGTACCGAAGTTTTCCCAGTTAAATTCTTTTGTACTAGACATACCTTAATTTGACTCTGATATCCAACTTCCTAAGAGTCATCAGGAAGTTGATTTTAGGTTGAAAATCGGCGCCTTGAATTTTTCAAAACACCCCCATTCACTCGAAGGGACTGCAAAGGTAGCTATTTTCTTTAATTTCCTCTTCCTTTGATAGAAATTTAACTTAGGATCCTTCCTCGCCTGCTCAAGCTATCGTATTTTAGGTGTCTGAAAGACAAAAAAAGCCCCAAAACGTTTGGGGCTTGCAAGCAAAGAGTGAATGGATAATTATAGCATCAAAGGTAAGACCTAAAACGAAATGATCAAGGTATTTCAGTGGATATATACTGCTTATTCCGCGCTCATCTTTGCTACGCTAATGATGATTTTTGGGCTTTTCATCCTGATTCCTCTGGTCCTACATCCCAAAGGAGATCGCATTTCCTTCTTTTTTATTCGATTATGGGCAGGAGGATGGGCTTTTTTATCAGGTATTCGATTTGAAGTTCATGGACAAGAAGTCGTAGAACGTTCTACCCCCTACATCTATATCTTCAATCATAGGTCATTTATAGATGCCCCACTTATTGCCCTGGTCATTACCCAAAGAATTCGTGCCATTGGCAAAAAGGAACTCACCAAAATTCCAATTTTTGGATTGGTAGTTAGCAAATTGGCCGTTTGGGTAGACCGTAGTGATCCTGAATCTCGTAAAGCAAGCTTAGAAAAACTCATTCTTATCCTTCGAAAAGGGATTTCTGTGGTAGTATCCCCTGAAGGCACCCGCAACAATACCCCTGAAACCCTTTTGCCCTTTCATAAAGGGGCATTCCTCCTTTCCATAGAGACCCAAACCCCCATCATAGAAATTGCCGTCCTGGGAGCAGATCACTGCATGAAGAGGGGCTCATTGCTCCTTCGTCCCGGAAAAATCAAGGTGTATTTTTCTAAGCCTCTGCTTCCTCCTGCTCCTAGCACAACTGCCGTAGAAGAGTTTAGCACAATATGCAGGAATAGACTAGAAGCTATGATCCTGGCTCACGAGTAGCCGAAGAGCCTTCTTCTGCAAAGATCGCTCGCGTGAGGTCTTCAAAGATGACATACAAGACCAAGAAGGTCAAAGGGAAAGTAAGCAAAATTCCAATTCCCAAAAAAAGGATGCCTAAAAGATTGATCCCTAATAAAATCAAAAGTAAGGAGAAGAATTTCCACCAATTTCTGGTAATCAGCTTCCTACTCCACTCCATGGCTGTCCAAGGATCAAGCCCTCCAAAAAGTCCCATCAGGGTGGCAAACATGTAGGCTACACCTAAATATATTCCAGGCACAATCAAGGCAACTAATCCCATGGCAATCAATACTTGGGTCAGTAAGGAGATAAAAACCAAGGGTATCCAAAATCGAAAGCCTCCAAAAAAATCCATGTATTTAACCTCAACTTGCCTACTGATTTTATTGGCCACCAAATAAAATCCTGCATACAAGGGTGGGGCCAAGGCCACACTATACACAATCATGTATTGTTCTGCGTAGATCACTACCAATCCTTGAATGGACAGGATCAGCAACATAAATAAGGTAAATAAAAAGACCTCAGTGGTATACATATGCCATGCCTTAGCAAAAGAGGCTTTTATATCTACCTCCACGGGAACAGTAAGCAGGCGATGAATACGTTCGGAACTCATGTTTACTTCGTAAATGCTTCTAGAATATCGTGCTTGGTAATGATATGGATATTATCCAAGGTATCCCTAACCAAAACTGCCTTTTCTTTTTCTACCATGGAAGAAAGTACATCCAAACTGGAATCCAGGGCCACAAACTTCATGGAAGCCTCCATGACCTCATCTACTTGTGCATCCTTAAGTTGGGGGTTTTCAATGATCTTCGATAAAAGCTTATTGTCTGTCAGGCTACCCACTACTTCTTCCCCATCCAGCACGGGGATTTGGGAAATGCTCTTTCCATTCATTAAACCAATCGCTTCCTTTACAGAATCAGTCTTTTTCACAGAAAGCAAATGATAGCTTCCGTTCCGCTGAGCAATAATATCTCTTGCTGTAGCAAAAGTTTTGTCTTCCAAAAATCCATGATTTCTCATCCACTCGTCGTTGTAGACTTTCCCCAAGTAACGGGTCCCATGATCAGGTAGAATAATGACCATGACATCTCCCTCTTTCAAATGTTCCTTCGCATACTCTAAGGCCCCATGTACCGCAGATCCACATGACCAACCTACAAACAGTCCTTCCTCTCTTGCTAGTCTTCGCGTCATTACGGCAGCATCTTTGTCGGTCACTTTGATAAACTCATCGATCAAGTCAAAATCAACATTTTTAGGCAAAATATCTTCCCCTATCCCTTCGGTGAGGTAAGGGTAAATTTCCTTCTCATCAAATATTCCCGTCTCCTTGTATTTTTTGAACACAGACCCGTAGGTATCTAATCCAATGGTCCGAATTTTAGAATTTTGTTCCTTAAGGTACTTGGCCGTACCACACATGGAGCCTCCCGTACCTACTCCCGCGGCATAATGCGTAATCCTGCCCTCCGTATCTTTCCATATCTCAGGGCCTGTGGTTTCGTAATGCGCCTGTGCATTGGAAAGGTTGTCGTATTGATTGGGGTAAAAAGAATTGGGTATTTCTTTATTGAGTTTTCTGGCCACCGAGTAATAAGATCGAGGATCTTCAGGACTTACATGGGTAGGACATACCACAACTTCGGCACCTACTGCACGAAGGATATCGATCTTCTCCTTGGACTGCTTGTCTGCCATGGTAAAAATGCACCTGTAGCCTTTAGCTACTGCTGCCAATGCCAAACCCATACCCGTATTTCCGGAAGTGCCCTCAATGATAGTTCCCCCTGGCTTTAGAATACCCGCTTTTTCGGCATCCTCCACCATCTTGATCGCCATGCGATCTTTCATGGAATTGCCTGGATTGAAGTATTCCACTTTCACCAGCACTTCGCCTTTGATGCCTTTGGAAAGTTTGTTGAGACGAACCATGGGGGTATTGCCTATGGTATCGATGATGGAGTTGTAAATCATATTGGGTTTATAGATGTCCTTTCAAAATTAAGGGAATTTCTTGGGCCAATGGAAAAAGCTGGGTGGTAGAAGCTAAAAAAATCTTCACCTTTTCCGACCTGACTTAAAATTTTCGAAGTCCTTCGAGGCGGACTTATAGTTCTTTAAACTCCAAGCGCTTTAAAATATCAAGACTCACATGCAAAAGCAGGCCAGCAACGGCACCTAGTCCCAATACCCCTACGGCCAATCCGTAGACAAATTGCTTGGTGATTGCAAAAAATAGGATTGCAATAAATAGAGAGGGCAATAACCCAAAAAGCGAAATTCCTCCTATCATGAGGGGTTTGATCAATATTCTATCCCATCCTTCGTCCAATCCTATCTGAGGAATAAGATTAAGACCTAGGCCAATCAAATATGAAAATATCATCCCCAAGGGGAAAAATAGAATCAAGCCCCAATGGAATTGAGCCAGAAATACCGAAGGCACGATCAATACCAATGAAAAGAGTAGGGTCTGCAAAAGATCCAATTTGATCATATTCCAAAATTTAGATGACCAGGAAGCTGGAATCAGTATAAACCAGGGCTTCTTGAGATCTCCAATGGTAGCCCTTCCAAAACCTGCCATGAAATAAAAAAAGAGTAGAAAAATCAGGTAGATATAAAATATTTGATGGGCAAACCATTCAAAATGAGAGAGCCCGGCAAAAACAATTCCTAAAAAGACCATTCCCATGGAATAAATGCCGAATAAAGGATGAAAATCTTGCCTGCTACTTTGAACGTAATTTCTCCAATAAATGGCTTTGGCCCCCAGTCCAAATTCTGGTAAGGCAAGTTGCTTCTTGGAATTTAAACTGTACGTGTCTTCTGTTATTTCTTTTTTTCCCTTTGCTTTTTCCAATCGATCTTCATTGGATTGAGTGGCATCCAAGACATCCTCATAGTAGTAACCTGAAAAGCGAATTACCAATTTGACTACGGTAAAATAAGTTAGAATATATAGCAGTAAATAGGAGGAAGATAAAATCCAATTGCCTGTAACAAAATAGGACATCATGCCTTTGCTCCAGCCTACTATTGGGACCAGATCAAACCAGGGGGAAGCTACCCAGGCAAATATGCCTTCCCAAAATTTTTCAGCCATTAATCCTGGAATAATTACCACTAAGGCCATCCCCAAGCCCACGATGAAAATCCCCAGGCGTAGTACTTCTAAGATTTGAAAACGGGTATTTAAAGTATAAATCAGAAACCTCAACGGAAATATCAAAAAGAAATAAAAGGTAAAACCCAAAACTAAAAAAACTGCCCCAAAAAAGTCTAAGTCAAAATCTTTGGCCAATTGGCCCCCACTGTATATTAAAAAAAATAAAGAGCCTCCCAGTGAAGGTAAAAAGGACCTTCCCATGTAATACAACAGTATGTTGGCTGGCTTTACTGGAGCTGGAAATAATAGATTAACATCCGCCATCTTAAAGAAAGTGATGTTTTTTTTGCTGGCTCGGTACAATTGAAATAAAAAATAAGCCAAGGCTAGGACAGTAAGTACACCAATGATATTTTGTAGGGCCACATCCACTTCTCCCACTGTATCCATGTCTACCTCAGCGCTAGTCCCCTCACTTCCAGAAACTCCTCTAGAATACATGAATAAAAAATAGGCCAATGCCAATCCATAGGGAATCAAGCGAAGCGGATTGCGCAAGATGAGCAAAAGGTTATTGCCCAAGATTCGCAAGTCTTTTTTTAGAAGTAAATAAACCTCATGCATCCTTGGTCATTTCTAAAAATAAATCCTCTAGACTTAATCCAATACCGGTAGCAGCCTGTTTTTTGAGATTTTCTATAGTATCGTTTCCTATAATTTGTCCCTCCTTCATGATCATGATTCGATCTGCGATGGCTTCAATCCCTTCGATCAGGTGGGTTGATACGAGAATGGTTTTCCCTTGATCTTTCAAGGTTTTGAATAGATTTTTCGTGTTTTTGATGGCCTTGGGATCCAAACCTATCATCGGTTCATCAAAAAAGAGAAGTTGAGGATCCGGCAACAAGGCACAGCAGATCGAAACCTTCTGCCGCATTCCCTTGGACAAGTCTCTACCCAATTTTTTTTGCTTGTCGTCCAACTCATAAAGTTCCAAAAGTTCAAGAGCTCTAGTCTTCCACTCCCGCACTCCATAGGCTTGAGCGATGAATTGCATATGTTCCCAAATGGTCAACAGGTCATAAACGTAGGGAGTTTCGGGGATGTAACTAAAAAGTCGCTTGGCCCCTACACTCAAATGGTCGTAGCCTCCAATTCTAATTTCTCCAGAAGTTTTGCGCAGCAGCCCAACTATACATTTCATGGTAGTGCTTTTGCCTGCTCCGTTGGGGCCCAATAAACCCACCACTTCTCCTCCTTGGAGCTGAAAACTTAGATTGCTCACAGCTTCCTGCTTTCCATACTTCTTGCTTAGATCGGTTACGGTCAACATATAATCCATCTACTAAAATTAAAATGTAAGCTATTCATCGATTCACTTGGATAACCTAAAGAATCCTTAATCACTTTTAAATGGCTGACTTGTAAAGATTTGATATTGATCAAGCAGGGATTTAGGGGTTCTAAGGTTATCCTTTTACCCCCGCTAGGAGGTAGAGCACAGCCATACGTACAGCTACGCCATTCTCTACTTGTTCTAAAATGATGGAATGACTAGAGTCGGCCGCATCGGAGCTCAATTCCACCCCTCGATTGATAGGGCCTGGGTGCATGACTACAATCTCCTTGTTTAGCCCATCCAGCATCTTTTTGGTAATCCCATAGTACAAGGAATATTCTCTCAGACTAGGGAAATACTTGATTTGTTGACGTTCCAATTGGATACGAAGGACATTGGCCACATCGCACCAATTCAAGATCTTGTGAAGGTCTAACTCCACCTTTACTCCCAAACTTTCTATGTACTTGGGAATCAAGGTAGTGGGGCCACATACCCTGACCTCTGCACCTAACTTTTGGAGACAAAAAATATTGGAGAGTGCAACTCTCGAATGGAGAATATCTCCGATGATAGCTATTTTTTTACCTGTCAAATCTCCCAATTTCTCTTGCATGGAGAAAGCATCAAGAAGAGCTTGGGTAGGATGCTCGTGGGTACCGTCTCCTGCATTGACCACGTTGGCGGGTACATTTTGAGAGAGAAAATGAGGAGCACCTGGACTGGAATGCCTCATGACGACCATGTCCACTTTCATGGCTAGGATATTATTTACGGTATCCACCAGGGTTTCCCCTTTCTTCACCGAACTGGTAGAAGAGGAAAAATTCACCACATCGGCACTCAACCTTTTTTCAGCCAACTCAAAGGAAAGGCGGGTGCGGGTGGAATTTTCAAAGAAAATATTGGCAATGGTGATATCTCGTAGAGAAGGGACTTTTTTGATGGGTCTATTGATAACTTCCTTGAAATTGGCGGCAGTGTCCAACACGAGTCGAATATCCTCCTCGGTGAGTTCTTTGATGCCTAAAAGGTGCCTGGTGCTGAGTTGAGACATAGTTAACTTTTTCCTTTCTCTGTAATCCAAATGGCATCGGCAGTATTGCCTTGCTCCTTCCACTCCACCACAACATACTGGCTATCCAAGGTATTGACCTTGACACCACAATAATCGGGCATGATGGGATAATCTCTAGTAAGTCTTCGGTCCACCAGCACCATCAATTCCACTTTCAAAGGTCTTCCAAAAGCAATCATGGCATCCATGGCTGCCCTGACCGACCTACCTTTGTAAAGTACATCGTCTATCAAGACAACTTTCTTTCCTTCTACCAGAAAGTCTATTTTGGTTTCGTTTGCTTTGAGGGGAAAATCCCTTCTCCGGAAATCGTCCCGATGAAAGGTGGCATCCAGATATCCAGAAGGAACTTTTTTACCAAAGATTTGCTCTAATAAGGTTACAATTTTATCCAATAAAAGCGTGCCTCTTGGCTGTAATCCCAAAAAAACCGTGTTTTCGAAATCGTCGTGCGTTTCGATCAATTGATAGCAGAACCGCCTCAAAATGATGTCAATCTGTAGATGATCGAGGACAAGCCGTTTTTGCATGGGACAAATTTCCTGTAAATATAGAAAATAAACTAGTCTTGATCTTCTTTGGGGGGAATCAAGTTGCCGTCAACCAAAATTTTACTTATAAAAAATACCTCTTTGACTTCTTCTTGTTGATCTTCGTTGGTAAACCTTACTTTCTGAAGCCCAGAGAGTAGGAAATAAGGTCCATACCAATGTCCCAATCGCAAGGATTCCAGATCGGTGTATTGTATGCTTCCCTGACCTTCGGGGAGTTCCAAAGGAAAAGTTTGGTTTTCTAGGATCTTTTCCCCCGCTTTAAATAAATTCAATTTGAGTTGGTCGTTGAGCAAGTACAAGTGAATTACCTCTTCCCCTTGCACGGCAAACTCTCCAAAGGGCTCAGGATAAGTGGTCCGGAAATCCTCGTAGCTCGAGGCATTGTCCCAAAGCACCTGACCCGTTTTGGCTACTTCGATAAAATGCGCCGACCTGTAGGTATATTCCGTTACGATCGAGTAGGCTTGACCAGAAGCATTGGGCCAAAACAAAGGATCCATAAAATAGGGAACATAACCTAGGCGGTTGAAGCGATCAAATCGGTAGGGAATGCCCGTGTAGGGAGGGGCTACCCTACCTGGCCCCCTAGAACTGGTTTCAGACCGCTGGTCAAAGTACATAACGTAGCTATCTTCTTTTTCATACACCGCTCGCACGGCATAGGTGTTGCGAACAGTAGCCTTTTTTCCTTTCTCCAATTGAGAAGCCACATACCTATTTTGTTTTTCTTTCTTCTTTTCAGGCAGGTAGTTGTAGAAATTAGGAAAATCTTCTAGAGTGTAGAAAAAGGGATCGACCTCTCCAAATTCATTGATTTCCAGCAGGTACATGCCTTCGTACGAATTCCTCGATGCTTTTCCAAAAGCGCCAACCATGGCTTGAGGGAAAGAAGTAGCTGGCAATAGCAATCCATCCAAAAATTCCTGGCCATCTTCTCCCAAGCCTCCAAGTTTCAGTTCCCGAATCAGGTTCCCCTGCAAGTCGAAAGTAAGGACTGCCGTTTCTTTTACTTTGAGCGGTAATTTCCGCTGCACCACCACATCAAATGCTTCCAATTCGGGAATTTTCACCAATTGAATCACTTGCGTTTCGTTGCCATAAATACCCTGAACGGTATGCACACTGTTGTCGACAAAGGATAAAATCTGAAGTACCGGACGGGTATCAGATATCCCTAAAAAAATGGCCTGCTTATCCAAAACCAAAAATTCAACCAAATCCATGGGCAATAAATTATTCGCAGGATACTCCACCCCCACTTGGGTACTTAGGTCCAGGTGAAGTACATATTTTTCGGAAGAAGGACTTGTGCCTTTTGTAAACAAGACATACAATTGGTCTTCATCCGTATCGTAGCCCATCATATCAAATCCAGGCTTCATGCTAACTTCATTAAGCCCTGAGGCTAGAAGATTTTGGTCGCTAAGAAAATACTGAAATACCCTATCCGAACTAAAACTACGCTCCTGGTAGGTCCTGAATGCCACCAGACCCGAAGGAATTTTCATCAGTTCAAAATTGGGGTCATAGCTTTGAGCCGGAAGCTCGTGCCTCTCCACAAACACCACCTGTGCTGGCGCAGATAGGATCAAAAAATAGGAAAATAAAAAAAAGATAATCCTCCTCATGATCCCATCTCTAGTAGTAATTCACCTTCATCTTGGCTCAAGGCATGCACGGATAATCTGGACTGCTTGAGTAAAGAAATTTGTGAAAGTTTGGGCTGGGCTTGGATGGCAGAAAGGGGTACCGGCCTAGTCAAGGGGCGTAAGGCTTTCAATCTCACCGCCACCCAAGCTGCATCTTGCGGATCATCAAAGGCTTCCTCCAGCACCTCTGCCAGACCCTGTATAGATTTATCCTGTCCAGAGTGGTAGACCAGCACCCCATCTCCTATTTTCATTTGCTTTAAATAGTTTCGCGCCTGAAAGTTTCGTATTCCATCCCAAGTATCTGTGCCTTTTTTCCTCAAATCATCCCAGCAATAAGTACTCGGTTCAGTTTTTACTAGCCAATAATTCATCTTGTTGAAAACATTTTACCTCTCTGCAACGGGAAATTGACAAGGTATTCTAACTAAACCTGCAAGAAAAACCCCAGTAGCAGTAGTGGAAGTTAGCCCTTCCCTGTGTAATTTGAAACTCTTTTTACTGACAAATACGTAACCATTTTATTAAACGTTCAAAATCTTGGATCACAAGACCATTCTTCGTCAATTGAAGCTGAGCATACAGCTCATGGAACTTCACGATGAAAACCCATTTAAAATCAGAAGTTACCAAAGTGCGCTCAATACCTTGGAGCGCGGAGAAATGGATCTCATGGACCTGGGACAGGAAGCCCTTGCCCAGGTCCCAGGACTGGGCAAAAGTGTGGCAGAGGCCATTCTTTCCATCCGGGACTCCGGAAGTTTTTCAGCGCTAGAAGCACTCCTAGAAAAGACCCCCAGTGGCATTTTGGAAATGCTCCAAATCAAAGGTCTGGGGCCTAAAAAAGTGAAATCTCTTTGGGAGGATTTGGGCATCACCTCTACCCACGAACTGATGGAGGCCTGCCAGAGCGGAAAAATCGCTCAACTCAAAGGATTTGGAGAAAAAACCCAAGAAAGTATTTTACAAAACTTGCTATTTAGAGCCTCCAATGCAGGCAAGTGGCTATTCGCAGATATTGAAGTAACCATCCAGGACCTTAGCTCCAACCTACAGCAGCTACTCCCAAAAGCTGCTGTAAAACCCGTGGGAAATTTTGTTAGAAAGATGGAAATAATTTCAGAAGCCGAATTTTTGATCGTTTCAGCATCTTTGATTCAGGTCAAGAATTCACTCAAAGATTTTCCAAATGTGGAATGGGACCTCAGCCAATCTGGACCCTTTACCTGGAGGGGAAAACTTCTTGATCCAGAGCTAAAAATTATCCTTTATTTTTCTTCTCCAGAGGTAGCAATATCAAAAGAAATGCTTTTAATCGCCTCCAAATCTCATCTGAATTGCTTGGTTGACGAGCAGGAAAGCATGGCGGAGAAGATTCGAAAAAATAACTTCCTTTCGGAAGAGGAATTTTTTACCCTAAACCAACTCCAAATTATCCCTAGGGAAATGCGAGAAGGCTTTGGGGAAGTGGAGTTGGCAAAAAAAGCAGGTATTCCGGTATTGCTAGAAGCCTCCGACTTCAGAGGTAGTCTACACAACCACTCCACCTACAGCGATGGAAAGCATAGCCTTAGGCAAATGGCCGAACATTGCAGGTCCTTGGGCTACGAGTACTTGGGAATTTCCGATCATAGCCGTACGGCCAGTTACGCCGGAGGACTCGAAATAGAAAGGGTCATTCAGCAACAAAAAGAAATCGATGCTCTTAATCAAGAAATGGCTCCTTTCCGAATTTTCAAAGGAATTGAGTCCGATATCTTGGGCGATGGAAGCCTAGACTATCCGGAAGAAGTATTGCAAGGTTTTGATTTTATCGTAGCCTCGGTGCACTCCATCCTCAACATGGATATCAAGCGAGCAACAGATCGATTGATTGCTGCAATTTACAATCCATATACCACTATTTTGGGCCATCCCACCGGAAGACTTTTGCTGAGAAGAGAGGGATACCCTATAGACCACCAGGCAGTGATTGCGGCTTGCGCTGCAAAGCAGGTGGTGATTGAGATCAATGCCAACCCCTGGAGGTTGGATCTGGATTGGAGGTGGATACGCTATGCCATGGACCAAGGAGTGCTCTTGTCTATCAATCCCGATGCCCACGAAATCGAAGGATTCGCAGACATGTATTATGGACTGTGCGTAGCACGAAAAGGAGGCTTGAGCAAAGAAATGACGCTCAATACCAAGTCAAGTGCCGAACTCGAAAAGTTTTTTATTAGGAGAAAGGCTAGCCTTGTGAAAGCCTAGGTATTTCTTAATCCCGTTTTTCTTTACCTTTGCGCTTTGCCCTTAAACCCATGAAATGGTCATCCCTTCCTGAACCTGTACTCCTACACCGCTCCTTTCTCTTTGGAATTACGGGCATTTTGCTTGGGGTCCTGTCCTTACTGAATACCCAGCTCAGACTTTTGGATGCTCCCATGGGTCCCCTCCATGGGGTGAGTTTATTTTTGCAATTTTTTGGCTTGGGCTTGGCCGTTATGGTATTACGTAAGCCTAAAGTTGCAACGGAATTTAAGGAAAAGGCACAGGTCATGAGTTTGATTTTTGTGATTGCCTTGGCCTTTTTTATTTTTTCTTTGTAAGAAAATCTAGACTATACGGCTAAAAACCCGTTAATAAGAAAATTAAAATCTTTTTTTTATCGGCTGGAGCAACCTTCAGGGACACTCCTGCATCTATACCAAGAGAAAGCCAAACCAAATGCTTCGCCACCTCAAGTTTTCTTCTGAAAAGGAACTCCTTCAGGGCTGCCTTGACGGTGACCGTGTTGCACAACGACAGCTTTACGATCAATATTCGGGAAAATTTATGGCCATTTGCCTTCGGTACTTAAAAGACAGACAACTGGCAGAAGACATCTTGATTCAAAGTTTTATGAAAATCTTTGAAAAAATAGGACAGTTTGAATCCAAAGGAAGTTTTGAAGGTTGGATGAAGCGCATCGTAGTAACTCAGGCCTTGATGGCCCTGAGAACCGAGAAACAGCAAGTCTTACACCATTCTTTGGAAGAAGCCTCACAAATCTTAGATGCTACAGAAACTATAACTCAAATGGAGGCCGCAGAGATGTTGACCTTGGTTCAGGAGCTTCCTTCGGGGTATAGAACCGTGTTTAACTTATTTGTAATCGAAGGTTACAGCCATACAGAAATTGCTCAACTCTTGGGAATTACGGAAAGCACTTCCAAATCCCAGCTCAATCGAGCAAGAAACGTACTCAAAGAAAAGATTGCCAGTCTCCAACTCCAAGAAAAAACCACACATGGCTAAATCAGAAGAAGAATTGGATCGAGTCTTTAGAGAAAAACTCGAAAATTACGAAGCCTCTGCAAGCCCATTAGCCTGGGACAAGCTGGAAGCCCAGTTGGATGCAGCAAAGCAGCCAAAGAGAAATTCTTGGTGGGCAATCGCAGCAGCCATGCCTTTGCTACTCGGTCTCGCCTACCTGATTTGGTCCGAAGTACCACAGGAAACCCAAGAAAATTCACTGGCTGCTACGGAAGAGGTACTGGAAGTTCCTCTTCTACCGAAATCAATGCCAGAATCAGAAGTATCCGAAGAATCCCAATACCAGAACTCCTTAACTGAGACAGTTATACCTAGTTCAAGTAAGCCCGTTTTACAATTTAGCCTTCCTCAGGAAAATTCGAAAGTGGTCAATTTGGCTAATTTGGAAGCTGAAACAGTTACTACCCCAAGTTCAGAAGCGGCAGTAGCAATGGAATTAAATTCAGCTACCGAGTCCAAGATATGGCTAAAACCTGAACCCACTCAAACTATCGCTTCAGTTAATACCTCACCAATCCACTTAACAGATGGGAAAGACTTAGACGGCTACCGGATTCGGATTTTCTCCGATGGGTTGAAAAAAGAAGCCGCTCCCAACAAAAATTTGATCACTGAACTTGGAAAAACAGTGGGCCAAGTAGAAGGGCTCTTTGACAAATTGGACGAAGGGTTTATAGAAATTCAAGAAAGAAAAAACAGAGTCTTCACTTCCCTAACGAGTAGAAAAACTGCTACAGAAAAAGATAAATACTAAACCAATTATACACTTAGATTAAAACTCATGAAAAAAATCGTATTTCTCCTTGCCTTATTTGGATTTGCCTCGCTGGTACAAGCTAAGACAAGTCCTGAATCCTCTCTTAAAACAGCCATCCCCACACTTCAAGACTCCGTAGTCATAGAATTTGGAAAGGCTGGGAAAATTGTCATTACTGTAGCATCGAAAGAAGATTTCGAGAAATTAAAGTTGATGAATATCAATCAAATCATTAGTGAATTAGACCTAGAAGAAAATAAAGAAACGGGAGAATTAACTTTGGTCGAAATCCATAAAAAAGACGGGACAGTCAAAGAGGTGGTCAAGGTGATTGAGCGCCCCTTGGAAACTGAGGTCCAAGTTGGTAAGATGCGAGTTTATGTAGATGAATCTGGAGAAAATACGAAAGTAAAGATTGAAACGGATTCGAAAGAAGACGATCCACCTTTAATAGACAATTTAAGTATTGATTTAGGTATCAATAATTTCCTTCAAGAAGGAAGCTTTCCTACTTCAGATCAGCCCTATGCCACCAAAGGTTGGGGAAGTTGGAATGTGGGATTAAACTGGGTGGGTTCCCATAGAATAGGGAAAGGAGTACAATGGAATTTAGGACTAGGCTTTCAATGGTACAATTTCAAGTTTGAAAACCGAGATTTTCAAGCCATCCGTGGTAGAGATCAGATTTCTTTTGTGGAGCGCACAGACGTCACAGGGATAAAAAGTAAACTTTCTGCCTCCTACCTTACGGCAATGACTTTACTAGAAGTAAATCTGGGTAAAAGTACTGAAGATGGATTTACCCTAGCGGCAGGTCCCTACCTAGGCTATCGCTTGGGAGGAAGATCAAAATTTGTGTTCGATGAAACAGGAGGTTCTAGGGATAAAATCGAAAAAGTAAATACTGGGCTTTACCTAGAAAACCTGCGCTACGGAATCCGAGGGGAATTAGGCATAGGAGAACACGTTACCTTTTTTACCACCTATGACCTCAATACCCTTTTTCAAGATGGCAAAGGCCCTTCCTTGAATCCCATCACCTTTGGCATTGTCTTTTAACCAATACAAACCATGAAAAAATTACGTTATTTTTCTTTAATAGCCCTAATGCTTCTTGCATCCGTACCCTTTGCTGCAAGTCAGAATGTATTGGTGAATACCACTAAAAAATATAACAACATCAAGCAGATCGAAGTTGAAAGCGGCTGGCTGGATGTAAGTTACCAGGGAGGTGAAGAAACGGAAGTATCTGTAGAAGCCTATTTGGAGTCCAATATCACGGACCAGGACATCGTCTTTGTGACACTTGGAGATGTGCTCAAAGTGAGCTACAAGAGAAGCGGGGAAAAGTATAACTGGAATGGCAAAAACAAGGGATACCTCAAGATCAAGGGACCTAAATCCATGCAAGTGAGCGTCAAAGGTTCCTCCGGAGAAATCAATTTGACCAACTTAGCAAGTGAAACTACAGTTTTGCAACTTACCTCAGGAACCGTAGCGGCAGCTCAGTTCAAGGGAAATCTAAAATTGACTTCTACCTCTGGGACACTTAAGGTAACTGGTATCGAAGGCAATGTAGAGGCGAGACTCACCTCAGGAAATGCCTACTTAGAGAATGTCAATGGAGGCGTCTATTACGAATCTACCAGTGGCTCCCTGGATGCCAAGAATATTGATGGAGAACTCAACGTGCGTCTCACCTCCGGCCATGCCAAAATCGAAAACGCAAAACAATTGGGTCAACTCTACTTTACTTCAGGCAATATGCGCGCAGTAAATTCAGGTCTTGGACCCAACACTCAATTTTCTGGCACTTCGGGTAATTTCACGGTTCAAACAGCCTCAGATCTCAAGTCTTTTAATTACAGTTTGAAAGCTACTTCAGGAAACATTCGTGTAGGAAACTCCTCCAGTGGAAGGACATTGGAGTTAAATAACAATGCCTCTACCTGGATCAAAGGCAACATCACCTCTGGAAACATCACCATAGAAAATTGAGTACACTTTTTTGAAAATTAGACCAATTAAATCGGCCGAGACACTTCTCTGAGAAGTTCTCGGTCTTCTTTTTTTAACTTCAACAGCCGCGCCATACGATCTGAGGTAGGCTTTCCCAAGGAAAAAAATACCAGAGTGATTGCAAAAATAAAGATGAATGCAGGATTGCCACTAAATAACAGTCCCGCGGTACTTCCCAGCGAAACTAAAAATAGGTAGAGGTATCTCTGTCGGGTAGCGCGAACATATTCCTTGACTTTGTCTTCTAAGGATTCTAGGGATAAGGTTTTCTTGATTCTTTGGAAAAAGGTCCAATACTGAAACCCTAAGAGAACCAACAAAATCAAAACGAGGCCCCAAATCAAGGCTGGAGAAAGCTGGGGAAGGTTTTTTGGAAGTCTTCCCGAATTGAAAACCAGGTAAACCAATCCAAATAGGGGCAGTGCCAAGAGCATGACTCCCAAAGTAAAACGTTCGGTGCCTACATAAAGGGCTCGGAGAGAAGGCTGATCCATGGCTTATTCTATGGTAATTCGAATATCCTCAGACAAGGGCCTAGAGACGCAGCATAACACATAGCCCGCAGCAATTTCCTTCTCACTCAAGCCAGCGTCTTCGTCCATCTTCACTTTTCCTGAGGTAAGCCTTCCTCTACAGGCCGTACATAGTCCACTTTGGCAACTGTAGGGCATAGACAGTCCCGCTTCCAAGCCAGCCTCCAAGATGGTTTTCCCAGGTGCTACCGTGACCACATGCTCCTCTCCTTCCAAAAGAATGCCCACTTCTCTGGTGAGAAGACCCGCACTTATCCCAGCCTTAGCTTCTTCCTGCGCCTGATGAGCTGCTGCCGAAAAGAAACTTTCCCGATGGATCCGGTCTGAATCTACTTCCAAATCTTCCAAAACATTGGTGGTCGTTTGCATCAAGCCTTCTGGACCACAGATAAAATATTCTTCCTCGTAGCGCGGCTCGTATTCCGCCTGAGCAAAGAGTTCTTTGAGCAACTCGGAAGACAACCTGCCCCGAAGCCCTTTCCAAGTATCAGCTGGACGACTCAAGTTGTGGATGACTTTCAGCCTATCCCCATTCACCTTCTCCAAGAGTTGAAGCTGGGCCCTAAAAATAATTTCCTCTTCCGTGCGACTGCAATAAATCAAAGTTACCCTTGACTCAGGTTCATTGACCATCACCGATTTGAGCAGTCCCATCAAAGGGGTAATGCCACTGCCCCCAGCAATCATAAAAAAATGGCGGCGATTTTTGGAATGAAAGGTGGTAGTAAAATTCCCCAATGGGGGTAAAACATGGAGGGTCTTTCCAGGAAAAACCTTTTCATTCAAATAATTCGAAAAAAGCCCTCCAGGTACCCGCTTGACCGTAATACCAGGAAATGGATCTACGTAGGGCGAGGTACATAGAGAGTAGGAACGACGTTGTTCCTTTCCCTCCATTTCCATCACTAAAGTCAAAAATTGCCCAGGTTGATACTCTAGGTAGGGATCTGGTTGTTCGAAATAAATGGTTACCGTATCGGTAGTCTCCTTGACCACCTCTCTTACCTTCAAAGGCAAGTAAGCAGGAGTAGTTGTTTCTGTTTTTTTCTTAAAGAAATTAAACATGTAATGAGTTGGTTTCAGCGCTTGCAAAAATAAATTCCTCCGCCTAGAATACGTGGCTTTTAAAAGGAATTTTCTTTTATTAACCCAAAATGGCTTGGGGAAGTTTTAGTAGATCTGAGAAATCCTCCCATAAATTCCAGATTTTGAAGCCAAAGCAGTACCTTTGACGCTTCTCTGTGGGCCAGGATGCCCTATTTCACAGAGGAAGCCGAAGCTATGGAATTACAAGAATTGACCGCAATCTCCTCAGTAGATGGGCGCTATGCTTCCAAAACAGCGTCTCTACGCGCTTATTTTTCAGAATTTGCCTTGATCAAGTACCGCGTACAGGTAGAAGTAGAGTATTTTATTGCTCTTTGCCAGATTCCTCTACCTCAACTTGCCAAAGTGGAGCCAAGCCTTTTTCCTAAGCTTAGGAAGATGGTGTCGGATTTCAGCCTAGAAGATGCGGTATGGATTAAGAATACCGAATTGAAAACCAACCATGACGTCAAGGCCATGGAATATTTTTTGAAAGAAAAGTTTGAGGAGATTGGGCTTTCAGCATACAAAGAGTTTATCCATTTTGGACTGACTTCTCAGGACATCAACAATACCGCCACTCCGCTCATGCTAAAGCAGGGCTTGGAGCAGGTCATTCTTCCCCAGTTGGAAGGGGTAATTTCACAGATTCACCAGCTTGCTACCCAATGGGCTCAAGTCCCCATGCTAGCCAAAACCCATGGGCAACCTGCCTCTCCCACTCGACTGGGAAAAGAATTAGAGGTATTTGTGGTCAGGTTACAGCAACAACTTCAACTCCTTAGACAAGTTCCTTTTGCCGCCAAATTTGGTGGGGCTACGGGCAACCTCAATGCGCATCAGGTAGCCTATCCCAACTTGGATTGGAATGGCTTTGCCAAAAATTTCGTGGAAAAATCTCTGGGACTTTCACGCTCCTACCCTACTACACAAATCGAGCATTACGATCACATGGCTGCGATTTTTGACGGACTGAAGCGCATCAATACCATTTTACTGGACCTTTCTCGAGACGTTTGGCAGTATGTATCAATGAATTACTTCAAGCAAAAAATCAAAGCCGGTGAAGTAGGATCCTCAGCCATGCCACACAAGGTCAATCCCATTGACTTTGAAAATGCAGAGGGAAATCTAGGGATAGCCAATGCCCTGTTGGAGCACTTGGCAGCCAAATTACCTATTTCCAGGCTTCAGCGGGACCTGACCGACAGTACCGTTTTGCGGACCATAGGCGTGCCCTTGGCTCATCAATTGATCGCTTTGGGCTCCATTCAAAAAGGATTATCCAAACTGGAATTGAACGAGGAAGCTTTGAAGGTTGACCTAGAAGAAAATTGGGCGGTAGTAGCAGAAGCCATTCAGACCATTTTGAGACGAGAAGGATTCCCCAAGCCCTACGAAGCACTTCGGGATATTACGCGCACGAATGCCAAAATAACACAGGCTTCGTTGCTTGCGTTTATACAGGGCTTGCCCGTGTCAGAAACTTTAAAAACAGAACTCAAAGCCATTACTCCTTTTACCTACACAGGTATCTAAGGAGATGCTTCACGAGCAGCTGATAATTTTTTATCGATCTGACTCGTAGAGAAGCTTGGTCCTTTTGAGTACCTTCAAAATCACATACAAAACTCCTGTAGCAATACATAAGCCCAACAGCACGGGATGAGGCTGATGCTCCGGCTTGAATATCATGACCGAGGCATCAAACAAACAAAAAATAAGAAATAAGGCAGAAAGTCCATTTTTTTCCTTTTTCAGTACTTTTTTCCAACTGAAAGAAATTTGAGTAGGTACAAATTTTTTGAAATTGGGTAAAAAGGAGGGTACTCGATTGCTCCATTGCAGGTATTTTTCTCCAAACTTTTTTCTAAGAAACTGCTCCTCTGCAAACATGATTCTTTCGTAGTACACCCAATACAAAAAGCAGAAGGACAATACAAACCAGAGGTGCACAGTGAGCAATGCGGGGCCCAACCACATCAAAAAATTGCCAAGGTACAAGGGATGTCGTACCAGGGAATAAATACCGGTTTGATTGAGTGTATCGGCCACCTGACCTACTTGGGTGTTACGGCCAGAGGTGTTTTTTGGGGAGTAGCCCACGGTGTATACTCGTACCAGCAGGCCGAGTAAGCCTACGACCATCGCCACAATCCAATAATATAATTCGTACTTGGAAACAAACAAGGGGAATTCCTCAGGATGATGCACTCTTCGGAGGTACATGCCCCAACCTACCACTAAAATGAAAAGGGGTAAAAAACTTCGGTAACGAAACAACCAATTGCCTTGGGATTCTAATTCTTCTTGTAATGCCATGTGTTAGCTAGTGTGCTAGGCAGGAAATTGGTTTGAAGGAAATGCTAAGGAAGAACAATTACGATCAGACCACCACTACCTTGGATTGGGTGATTTCAAATAAAGCAAAAAAATAGAAAGTAGCCATTGAAATAATCAATTATTTGTCCACTTGAAGTAAGTAATCAGGAAATACATCTCCAATTATTTAATAAAATGAATGCACCTGCTCTTAGATAAAAAAAGAAATGAACTTATCTATTTTTGATCTAAAATCTGCAATCTACCCCTATAGGAAAACTAAAATGGAGTGATAACTACCAAATTTTCAATTTTTTAAGTGCACGTTGCTTTACCTCCTGACTTAAAACCAATTGCCCGGTAAACACATCCGTAAGGACTTCGCAGGCCCGCTGCCCATACTTGGCCAAAAGTAAATTTCTAGCAAAAGGAAGGGAATAAAAAAAGGCAGACAGGGAGGCACTGAATCGTAACTCAGGCAGGATACGCTTCTCCAAGGCTGCAAGATAGGCCTTAGCAGCTTCCTCCTCTTGATTGAAATGTGATGCAATACTCTGGCCAGCTAAAATCCCTGAATGAATGGAATTCGCTAGCCCTTCTGCCGTTAAGGGATCCGCAAATCCTGCTGCATCACCAGTTAGAAACACGCGATTTCTGGTAAAGCCATCGGTTCGCGCACCCACAGGTATTTGAAAACCATGTGCCTCTTCGAAGGTAGTCGATTCAATACTCAGTTTGTTGAGATAGGCTTTATAGAAATCACGAAGTTGAATTTTCTTGGGGGCAAATAGGCCTACCCCTATGGATAAGTGATTGGCTTTGGGGAAGCACCAGCCATACCCTTGAGGGATAGCATCAATATCAAATCGAGCTTCTTTAGCTAGTCGTTCAAAAACAGTGGGCTCCACTCCTACTTCGTATTCCAATGCGGGAATCAACTTTCGAGTTTCCTTCCATCCGGCAAGCTTTGCAGTAGGCCCAAGGACTCCATCTGCTGCCACCACGTACCGGGTCGTAAAAACATCAGCTTGGGTTTGGACTTTTATTTCAGACCCAATATCTAGTTGATGCAAGCACTGGCCTTCTAATAGCACGGCTCCTTGTTTGACCGCTTCTTGGACCAAAAGTTGGTCAAACTGATCCCGCATGACCATGCTCAGGATTGGAAAATTCCGTTGTGCAGTAAAGGGCTGATTTTGCTTATCAAAATATACGGCTAAGGAATCAAACTCTTTTTCAACGGCTGATTGAACTGAGATGGGGAGGAGTTCACGCCCACGAAAAACCAATCCTCCTCCACAAGTTTTGTACCTGGGCAGCTTTTCTTTTTCCAGAATAGCAACTCTAAGGCCTGCCATGGCCAATTCGTAAGCCGCCATGGCCCCATCAGGGCCAGCGCCAATTACGATTACATCCCAGGAGTGATTTTCCAACATCAAAGGGCTTGTTGTTAAACCTTGGATTAAAGTAAGGAAGTAAGTTGAGGAACAAAAAATTTATGAGAAAAGAAAATCGTAGGCCACCATTTCAATAGAAGCTTGCGTAGAAAGTGACTAAAGGACTCGCTTAGGCAGGAGGCTTAGCCGCATTCTCCTTGAGTAAAAGTCCATTGTAAATAGCAGTAACTCCCAGTACCAGTCCCCCTGCAATCACCGACAATACTACATTGTAATAGGCCGGTGCGGAGATGGTTAATCGCAAAAAAAGTGTGGCCAAGGCAAAAGAAGAATAGCGAAACAGGTTGTAATATTTACTGGAATATCGCAGGGAAAAAATCAAGATAAATATATCGGTAAAAATCAATAAGGTATAGAAGGATTGAATACTAAACGAGACTTCTCCAGTGGTCCAAACTCGGGATATATCAAGCACAACTATCAAAAAAAATACCAGTGTTAGGTAGAGGGAAATGACTTTTTTAACCGCAATAAATTCGGATTGCTCCTCGTTGTTTTGCGTGATTTTTTGGTGCTTTTGGGTCCGGTAAAATAGAACGGTCATTCCAAAAATAAGTAAGGCTCCAAAGCCATCTGCTACCATAGGCAGAAGTTCGAGTAGGAGTTTAGAGTCCCAGTTGAGCTCCCCCATGTAGTGTCCAAAATCTTTAAATGCATCTCGAAGGAGAAGTAGGGAAATGATTTCAAACTGCTTTCCTATGGAGTCGGCCACAGACTTAGGAAGTAAAAAAATCAATCCCAGAATTTCAAAAACCAATAAAATCGTGAAGGAAATCTCCACAGCAAAGAAGGGAGAAAGATTAGGAAAGGGAATGGGCACTTCTAAGAAAAGAAGAAGGGATATTATACAACCCAAAATAAAAAATCCAACAACCAAATTGCTAATCCAACGCGTACTCCTTGGACTATCCCAGTGCTGATTCAGCCCATCAAAGGCTTTCAAATGGAAGGAAAGAAGTGCATTCATAGCCATGGTTTTCAATGAAATATAGGGAATTATAATTAAAGATCCTGCTATTTTCTTTACCTATGTTTACTTCCTATCCTAAAAAATTAAACTAGGATAAATGAATCAGAAAAACTGCCAATGTCCATGAAGTGGCTCTTTCCTAATTTTGGGGACAAAAGAACCAAAAACCAAACGAATCCAATTAATCGCCGAATAATGCTGAGTCGAAACTTAAAATAGACAGTAGGCGAATCATTAACTTCACTCAAATTTTAATTCAAAAATTAGTTGGACAAGTACATCAGATTTTTGAATACTTGTGAATCTCTAGTACATTTAATTCTACAAATTTTTCACTCAAATAAGATAAAAACAAGTATGAATAGACATTCTTCTGACAAATGGATTGGTGGTGTCATTGGAGGAATTGCCAGATCACTAGGTATCTCTTCTGGCTTATTGAGAGGCTTATTTTTAGTATTTTTTTTCGGGGTAGGCGGCTTAACTTTAGGAATTAGTAGTGGAGCTATGTCTGTGATCTACCTTATTTTTTGGATTACTCTCGGGGAAAGTTAAGTTAATTTTTTTTACCAAATCACCGTAGCAAAAGTATTAGAGATATGAGTTTTAAAAAGTAGAAAAATTGATTTTCTATTTTTAAATTGGAATAAAAGAATTACTTTCTATGCAGTGACCACAGTAATTCAATTAAAAACAAATTATAAATCTTTACAAAATAACCAATCTCATGAAAAAACAATTATTGCTTCTTGTGGCCCTTGTTTTCGCGGCTACTACATGGACGCAAGCACAGACTATCCTAGATTTTAAATTGGTAAATAACACGGGCGAAGATTTTTATGGCGTGTATTTGACAGAAACCACCACGCTAAATTGGGGGGAAGACATCCTTCCTCAGGACATTGTTGAAGATGGTGATGTAGTTTCAATTACTTTCGAATATGTTGATGATGAGACCATCTGCATCTGGGATCTCCGCTTGACCCACGACGAATCGGAAGAGTATTGGATCTATATCGAAGAAATTGACCTATGCGAGGTATCAATTTTAACGCTTTACATTGACGAAGATGGAGATTATGCCTTCAAAGTAGAATAGATTCTCCTTCTCAAACGCCCAAGAAATTCTTAATCGAATATTCTTGGGTGTTTTTTTTTGATTAGTTCGCAATTTTTACCTCTATCCGTCGATTGAGTGCATTTTCTTTTTCGGTACCCTGGTAAGGATAGGCTGGCATGGACCAACCGAATCCTTTGGTTTCAATTCGGCCTGAATCAATCCCATTTTTAACCAAGTAGTCCTTTACTGCATTGGCTCTTCGCAAAGAAAGATCCAAGTTGTATTTTTCTGTTCCCACCTTGTCTGTGTGGCCTTCTACTACGATACGAAGATCCATTTCTGCTTTCATTAAAAGTAATAATTGCTCCAGCTCCTCTAAATCTGCTTCCTGATCAATCTGGGTACTAGCCTCCTCAAATAGAATGTTCAAATCAATCGCATAGCCCTCTCGCGCAGGTGTAGAAAAAAAAGTAGTAGCTTTTAACGGAGTATCTAGCCCCTTGAAACTAAGTTCAATTTCAACCTCATCTCCAAACATGCAAGGAGAAAATTCAAGTTCATAATTCAAACCAATTTCCTGCAACATATTGTCAAATAATGTCGCAAATTCGTCCTCGTGATAAATTTGGTAGAATTCGCCACCAGCATAGTAGGCAATAGTCTTGAGGTACTCTTCATTGACATATTCTCCAAATCCTACTGGAATTACATTGATGTTATTATCAATTGCCAAACGGATTACCTCACTTAAATCAAGAGAGATTTGGTCTGTGTTGGTTTCCCCATCTGTAAATAAAATGATGATCTTAGCATTTGAGCTAGTATCTAGTGACAACTTTTGAATGGCCTCGTACAAGGCATCCTTGATGGCGGTAGACCTACCAAATCCTGCCAGCCCGATGGGTGGAACCAATACCTGTTTAAGGAGATTAACTTCCGTAGAAGTAATAAGGTGCCTGATATTCCCTTCCCCATCAAATTTTTGAATAGAATAAGTGGTTAACGACTTTGTGTCCCGCTGGGAATTAGCTTGAATAGCCTCATAAACACTCTCCTGAAGCTCATCTGCACGATAATCCCCCATAGATCCACTATGGTCGAGCACAAAAGAATAGTGCCTTTTGACTTCCCGTTTGGGAAGTAAAACCCATTTTTTAACTATACATTCTACTGAGTCAGGTCTTCGAAGGGTAAGTTTCTCTATATTTTCTTTTTTGATGTCATTTAGATATCGCTGGTAGCCAAGATCTCCCACTTTAAACGAAACGTAGCCTTTTGTCGCAGTTATCCTTGGAAAGAGTGCTTTTGCCTCTAGTTGAGGAGCTCTATCTTTCTCTACCGCTACTGCAGCAAATTGGTCCTTGCTTGTCGTGACTAGATTCCTTACTGGGAAGTAGGCAGGAGGAGCTTGATGTTGTTTGACTACAGTTTCGTGCTTATTGGTTCCGATCTTGTATGCCATCAAAGGCTTTTCCCTTTTAAATATCCGCTTTAGTTCTTCCCAAGTTTTGGTAGCTACTCTATCCAATTCTTTCAATCCCTTAGTTACAGTAGTTTGAGTACCGGTACTCACGGGTACCTCCTGGGCATAGGAAGTTAAACTTAGGAAACTACCTAGAAAAAGGAAGATGAGGAGTTTATTTTTCATTGGAACTAGTGATTTTATACTAATGAATTAATTTAAAGATAAATTAAATTGAATATTCTTCTTGAATCAATCTGCGCAGGGCAACCGTACTTTGAATTAGCAGTTCTACATCCCGAATTTGTGTCTCAGTGTTTCTTTTTAAATAATAAAAGGTATTGTAAAACTGTTGCAACTCCTTTTCTTGGTAGGTAAGCAAGGCCGGGTTGCCTTCTGGAGTCAAAATTTCAAAGGTATATGCATCCGTATAGCGGGTAGATCTCTCAAATACCCTGGCATCGAAAATATGTTTGTTTTCATCCTGAACCTTTTTCACATCTTCAAAATACCACTTAATTCGCTGTTCGTACCTAGTTTTGAAGTTGTCGTAATTGGAAAGTGAATCAGCGACTACTTCCTTACTTATAATACTAAACATTCCAGAGTTTTTGAGCTGATCTAAAGACCGGGAAGCCAAGGGAAATTCACTAGCATACACTGCCAGTTGCCTTCCAAACTGGTACAATTTAGCCCCATGCGCTTTTACATCAGGCTGATTGAAAAAATAGGCTAATGAATCAGCTGCGACTTTTCGCTGCAACAAGGCAGTTTGTTGACGGGCAAGCAATTCTTCATTGCGTTCCAAATCGGCCACCATGGACTTCATCAATCGTATTTCCAACCGACCTTGTACATATTCTTCACGCAAATTTTCAGCAAAAAATCCTAGCGTTACTGCTGTAAAAAGGAGGAAAAATTCAACTAAATAATCTTTTACCCCCTTTTTAAGAGACCCTAAATAATTTTGATTGTTATCCATAGCGTTGATTTTTTTCTAAAAATTAAATTTAATTAAATTTTCTATCTGAATATCTTCAATGCCACAACCCTTACTCAGCGATGAATCCAGAAAACTTAAAAAAAACAATCGGGAATTATTTCTTGGAATTTCTCATGCTTTTCCTTGCAATCAGCTTGGGTTTTATAGCAGAAAACTACCGAGAACAGCAAGTAGAAGAACAAAATGAACTGCATTACATGAAGTCTTTTTTGCACGATCTCCATTCGGATACGCTGAGCTTGTCTAACTCACTCCCCTTTTTGGAAGAGCGGGTAGCTTCCATGGATTCTGTGTTCCGATATTTTAAGGCAAATCCTGATGCAGAAAAAGTACCTGCCTCCGTTCTCAAACACTTAAAACGTGCTTCCTGGGCCATCCTAGGTAGACGTAATACCACCACGATAAGTCAACTGAAAAATGCCGGAGGACTTCGATTAATTAAAAATACGGTCGTAGCAGATTCCATTGCGGTATATGACCACCGCTGGACAAGAATAGAAGCGAGTTACGACCGCTACTCAAAAAATCAAAACGACATTTATACCCTGGAAGAACAGATGCTCAACGCATTTGATGGACTAGATGCTTACATCGCCAACGATGGACTTGACAACCAAGATAATATTCCAAAGTCAGGATTTGTCCGAATAGACAGGAGGTACCTCAGTCAATACCTGAATTTATTGGCAAGGGAGCAAACCACTACAAGGCAAGACCTTCGATCTCACAAAATATCATTGCGGATTACAAAAAATCTCATTCAATTGATTGAAAGAGAGTATGACCTAAGGAATTAAAAAATAATTTTGAATTATTTTTTTCACTTGGTTTGCACATTAGTCAATCCTAGTTTTTGAACCGTGATTTGCCCCATCCAAACGCACATAGTTTTACTATTCTGTAGCATGGCAGGCTTGCCTCCTATTTTCAATTTTTTGGCCACTGGCGCCCAAGGCTTCACAGGTAGGGGAATGCAACGGCTAAGAACAAAACAGGTATTAGACCAATCATTTTCCAATTCATGGGATTGGCTGGGGATTTGCATTGCCCAAAAGCAGGCATATTGAGCATGGGAATAATGTCCAACTGACCTGCTATGGACTTAACCCTGGCATTCATGACCCTTGCAATTGGAAGCACCATCATATTTTTAGGACCAGGACCAAAGGTGCGTTTCAATTTGGCCCCCATACACACACATTAGGGCATATGAAGTGAGTTTATGTACGGAGGACTGAGGGTACGGTAGAATTTACGAATGATACGGGCGAGAAGGTATACTTCCAAGCTTAAAAAGGAAGTCTTCAGCAGCCATTTTTTCTACTTCAGGTTTACTTTTTCAAAAAATTTATTTGATATTCAGCTATGATTTCCCGTATTTAATACGGTTATCTACGCATTTTACCCATACAAATGAATTCACGAAGAAAATTTATCTATACCACCGGAGCCTTGTCACTTGCTGCCCTTTCAGGGGCTTGGGCACTCAAAAAAGAAAGAGTTAAAAAAACAATCAATAAGCGAGACGCTATTTTTGCCCTTATAGAAGGCAAGCGACTAGACGGTTATATTCCTAGTGCATTTTTTGTGCATTTCGGGGAAGGATACAAGACGGGAGATGCTGCAGTGGCTAGGCACTTGGAATATTTCCAAGCCATAGACATGGACTTTATCAAGGTACAGTATGAGGCGGAATTTCCTCGACTTCAAAGCATTGTTCAGCCCAAGGATTGGGAAAAAATGCCCTTCTACAAAAAAGACTTTTTTGAAAAGCAGCTCTATGTGGTCAAGGAATTGGTGAAAAAAGGGAAGGGATTGGCCCCAGTGATCGTCACTCTTTATTCACCCTTTATGAGTGCCGGACACACGGTAGGGGGAGACCTGCTGACCGAGCACCTCAAAACCGACCCCGATAAGGTAAAGAAAGGCTTGGATGTCATCACCGAAAGTACGCTCATTTTTGCCGAAGAGTGCATCAAATTGGGAGTAGATGGGTTCCTTGCCTCCACCCAAGGTGGGGAAGGCTTCCGCTTCCAAGACCCTAGTATTTTCAATACCTATGTCAAGCCCTACGATTTGCAGGTCATGAATCGAATCAATGAGGCCTGTGCTTGCAATGTCTTGCACATATGCGACTACGTGGCAGACTATGAAGATTACAGTCCATTCGTGGATTATCCTGGACACATTGTCAATTGTTCCATGAAGTTGGGCAATGATCTACTCCAACCTGCTGACATTTTTAATCAGTTTAAACGGCCCATTTTTGGAGGATTAGAAAAAAGAGGTCCTATCTCCAAAGACAGCAAGAGCAGCTTGGTCCATACAGTGAATTCGGTACTGAATCATGCCCCCGAGCAGTTTATCCTGGGAGCTGAGTGTGCCCTCTTGGGAGATATCGATTGGAAGATGGTACGCACTGCAGTAGATTTGGCTCATAGTCGACAGCAAGGATAAACCCTAGCTTTAAATTAATTCCTAGCTATCCATGAAACGCTTTTTTTACCTGGGATGCAGTGCAAGCATGCTCTTCGAACTAGTGAGTGTTTACTTTATTATGCCATTTCCCGTGTCTCAGGAACTCTCCTACCTAGGGCTTGCCTACTTCTTGGTTAGCTACCGGTGGGTTTTTCGTACCCTGTGCTTAGTGAGTATCATCTTGGGCGCAAAAAAGGCTTTAATCGCAAAAAAAATGGCTATTTTACACCATCCTGCTTCTTAATTTCATTTGTTTCTACACGACAAACTTTGTCATGGCGGCAGATGCCATGTTTTCTCAACCCAAGGAGTTGCTCTTTGAAGAGGCAAAAAACAATAAAATTCCACTGGATCGATTGGTGATTGGCGATGAATCATTTACCAGATCGTTTAAACAAGGGATAAATCCGATCCTAAATCATTGGATTTTAGCCTTTAGGTAAGCAGCAATTTTTTGCTCCATTTTTGTTCGAAGTTCCTCAAGAATCTCTTGGTGCAAAGGATCTGTCACTAAATTATTGGTTTCCATTGGGTCTAGCACCAAGTCATACAGTTCTTCCTGCTGTGGATCATTGATGTAGCGTAAATACTTCCATCTCTCCGTTCGAATCGCTTCACTTGGAGCAATAATGTCCACTTGCCACAGATGTTCGGATAGAAAATCTTTTCGCTCGGCCAGTGTGTTGGATCGCAGGCTAGTTCCCTGCCAGGATTTGGGGGCTGTTATCCCAGCAAGATCAAGAATGGTAGATGGGATGTCTATATTCAGCGCAAAACCAGTATTTCTCTCTCCTCCAATTTGCCTTGGATCGTATAGAATAAGCGGCACTCTTAAGGAGTTATCGTACATCAGCCACTTCCCTGCAAGCTGCCTTTCGCCTAGAAAATACCCATTGTCTCCCATCAAAATGATGACCGTATTTTTAGCAATTCCTTTTAATTCCAAGGCTTTTCGGATCTTCCCGATTTCAGCATCTACTTCAGAAATCATTCTAAAATACCCTTTTACGCTACGCTGGTACTTTTCTGGCGTATCAAAGCGCCAGTGCCATCGGGTCCGATTTTCACCAGTTCGGATGTATTCCGGTAGCTCTTGAAAGTACTTGTCTTCCTTTAGCAAGGGATCAGGGACTACCAGATTTTGGTACAGGGTATCGTATGCTGAAGACCAGAAATACTGCAATTCCGCACCATCATGCGCATGTGGAGCTGAAAAACTTAAGGATAACATAAAGGGCCTCTCAGCAGGCGTATTCGCTATAAAATCGATCGCTTGTTGACTGGTATATCGGCTGAGGTGTACCGTGTCCTCTTTGATTTTTTTGAAAAAATACCCTCTCCGATCAGTAAACAAATTGTTACGGTCATATTCCTCCCCTGCATCAAATAGCTTCGCAAATTCAGGGTAATTGATGCCAAACTTTCCAAAAAACCCCGTCGTATATCCTGCTTCCCTGAGCTTTACTGGGTAGGATTGTGTGACGTAGGCCTCTTGAATATCTCCTTGCCCAAAAGTATAGCCATGGGTTCGCTCATACAGTCCAGTGAGAATACTCGCCCTGCTTGCGGCACAGATAGGTGTCGTTACAAAAGCATTTTCATAGTAAATCCCCTCTTTCGCCATTCGGTCCATTTCAGGAGTTCGAATCATGGTGTTTCCTGCAAAACCCAGCGCATCCCAACGGTGATCGTCCGTAAGAATAAAGATGATGTTCGGCTTTTTATCCTGCGAAAAAACTGAAAACGTCAGGTTAAAAAAAAGAAGTGAAAGGAGAATTTTACCCATTAAATTATGCCGTAGTTGCCCTGTTTGTGGATTGTAAAAATCAGTACAACCAGTTCTGAACTAAACTAACAGATAACTATTGATTTTGCAAAGACTCAGTCACAGTTGTGGTTTTAGAATCAAAAGAAAATAAGGGTTGAAGATTAAGAAAGAGGTCTGCAAACCGCATACTCTTGTCCGTCTACGAGTTACCTGAATTTTTATACCGCTAGAATTAGCTAGAAATACGATATTTTGTATCTTAACTTAGATTTTAACTAGATGAAACCTAAGGTCAGTTCTTCAAACAACCTATTCTACCCCTTGAAGTGGACAATGGCCACTATTGGCGTAATGATGCCTGTCATTTCGGCTTTAGCAGAGACTGTAGGATCAGACACCCCTACAGATTTCTGGCTGTGGCAATTTTTTGGCCGTTTGCATCCCATGGTAGTTCATTTCCCGATTTCCCTCCTGATTTTTGCAGGCTTTCTCGAGCTGTTTACCCTTAAAGATTTCAATTCCAAGTTCCGTCCTGCCATCCAACTGCTCGTCTTAGTTGGATCGATAAGCACTCTACTGTCTGCCCTTTTTGGTTGGCTCCATGCCAGTAGTGAGGGCATAAGCGGAGAAACCTTCGATCTACACCAACTAATCGGATTTATCACTTCAGGATTGGCTGTGGTTCTCCTTTATTTTTCAAGGAAGACAAGCCGGCAATCCCTGCCTTCCACTCAAATGATTTACCGGATGCTTCTTTTTACTTCTGGATTGGGAATCGGAATCGCTGGACATTTGGGTGCCTCACTTACCCATGGAGAGGACTTTTTGACGGAAATTATTCCCTCCTGGGATGAAGAAACGGAAGCACCTGAAAGCGTAACAATCAACCTTGCTTCATTCGCCTCCGATCTTTCTGTAGAAAAAGAAATTCAACTTGTCACAAATGTGCGGTCGGTACTGGCTCATAATTGTTACAAATGTCACTCAGGAGCAAAAATTGAAGGGGAATTGCGATTGGATGAAAAAGAATATGTCTTTGCCGGGGGAGAAAATGGACAGATTATCGTTCCAGGAAAGCCTGGAGAAAGTGAGCTGATCCGGAGAATTTCCCTTTCCAAAAACCACAAAGAGGTCATGCCTGCCAAGGGCAAATTACTCAAAGCAGAAGAAATTCAACTGCTAACACTTTGGATCGAAAAAGGAGCACCTTGGCCGGAAGGAGTAGCTCAACAATCCGTCTATCGGGTAGCGGCCCTGGCTCCAAGAAAGCCCGAACTTCCTCCAATACAACCTGGGCTTGAACATCCCATTGATCGGCTCGTAAATAAATACTTTCAAGAAAATCAACTCAGCTTTGGCAGTCCTGTCGATGACCGCACCTTTCTACGAAGAATTTATTTAGACATCATTGGGCTCTTGCCTACCCCGAAGGAACTGGCATCCTTCCAAGCTGATCGTAACCCTCAGAAACGGGAAATAGAAATCCAGAAACTTCTGGATAGAACCGATGATTATGCCCAGCATTGGATGACTTTTTGGAACGACAACCTACGAAATGACTACACCGGCACGGGATACATCACTGGAGGACGGTTTGCTATCTCCGATTGGCTTTATACGGCTATTCGAGACAACAAGCCCTACAATCAGTTTATCAAAGAACTGCTGAATCCTTCCGAAAAATCAAAGGGATTTATTGAAGGCATCCGTTGGCGCGGAACAATCAATGCTTCCCAGCGAACGGAATTGCAGGCTGCTCAAAATGTGGGGCAAGTTATCCTAGGCCTAAACCTCAAGTGTGCTTCCTGCCATGATAGCTTTATCAATGACTGGAAGCTCGAGCAGGCCTATGCCTTCGCAAATATTTTTGCCGATTCTACCCTGGAAGTAAATCGTTGTGAAATCCCTACTGGCAAAATGGCCAAAACCAAAATCCTGTGGGAAGAACTCGGCGATATCGATTCGCTCGCCACCAAGGCAGAAAAATTACGGCAGCTTGCCGATCAACTTGTTCAGCCTGCCAATGGAAGGATGTACCGGACCCTAGTCAATAAAGTGTGGAGGCAGCTGATGGGAAGGGGAATTGTAGAACCTGTGGACGAGATGGACAATCTTCCTTGGAGCCAAGATTTGATTGATTGGATGGCCGTAGATTTTGTGGAAAATGGCTACGACATCAAGCGCCTGATTTTTCAAATTACCAGCTCCAAAATCTATCAGAGCCCCTCGGTGTCCGTTTCATCCGCAGACAAACTCATGGCTGAGGATTTCAAGTTTCAGGGAATGGTCAGAAGAAGAATCACCGCAGAACAATTTTCCGATGCGGTTTCTGAAATTTCCGCACCCTTATTTGATTCAGTGGAAGTGAAATTCCGCCCTTACCAATTGATCCCTGAGGCTAAATCTAATTTGGGATTTGCGCGAGCCTCCTTGGTGGCCAACAATGAATTCCTAAAATCCCTAGGCCGCCCAAATCGGGAAATAGTCTCCGTCAGTAGGGACTCTCAGGCCAACTTGCTTCAAGCCTTGGAGCTCAGCAATGGAGAAAAATTGAATAATTCACTCGTCAAAGGAGGGGAAAAATGGGCAAGCGCATTTGGTGATCCGAAAGTCCTGGCGGAACAATTGTTTGCCAAAGCATTACTTCGAAAGCCGAACCCCAGGGAGCTAGAAGTGGCGAGGAAAGTGCTCGGCGCAAAACCGAAGGCAGCGGCTGTTCAAGATTTATTGTGGGTAGTAATTATGTTGCCCGAATTCCAACTCATCTATTAAAAACAGGAGCTCCTAGGCTGTCCTGCATCGCAAAATAAAAATTTCAAGAGTCATGAAAACCCTGCAAAACCGACGCGAATTCCTGAAAAAAACCAGCGCAGCCACCCTGGCTACTTTGGGTATGGGTGCTCCTCTGGCAGGTTTGCTGTCTTCCTGTGAAACTAAAATTCCCGCTACCGCTGATTCCGTAATTTTATTATTTATGGCAGGTGGGATGGCACATACGGAGACTTTTGACCCCAAAAAACACACTGCTTTCCGCAAAGGAATGGAAGCGAAGGAGGTGCTCAGTACCTTTCCTGCGATCCCGACCAAACTGGATGGTATACAGTTTTCTGAAGGACTTGAAAATATTGCTTCGGTCCTAGATAAAGGCACGTTGATCCGCTCCTATCAGGCAGCAGATCTGGGACATATCTTGCATACCCGACACCAATACCATTTCCATACCTGTTACGAGCCACCGCAATCGGTGGTGGTGCCCCATCTAGGAAGTTGGATTGCAAAGGAAAAAGGCGCGCTGAATTCAGTGATTCCGCCCTTCATCAACATTGGGCAGCGGTTTACTGTTGGCGAAGCAGAAGAGCTAAAAGCATTTCACTCTGCTGGATTTTTAGGTTCCAACTATGGTCCATTTTTGATTCCTGATCCTTCGGCGGGATTGGAAGCCGTGAGACCTCCTGTTGGAATGGACTACAAACGATTTGAAAGTAGAAATAAGCTCTACAATGACCTGATTGCTGCTGGTCCCGTGGGAGAATTTGGTTCTGAATACCAAAAGGAATCGCTCAAGCAATCCATGGAGCAGGCGTACATCTTACTTAATTCTCCAGAGGCAAAGGCATTTGATCTCAGTCTGGAACCCAAAGAAAGCTATGCCAAATACAATACTGGCCGATTTGGACTTGGCTGTCTACTCGCCAAACGCTTGATTGATCAAGGTGCGAGATACATTACCGTGACGAGTGAATATGAACCCTTCTTTGGCTGGGATACCCATGATAACGGGCATACCCGACTGAAAGACATGAAAAAACTAATCGATAGTCCCATCGCACAATTGATCAAAGACCTGGATCAGAGCGGGAAACTTGAGCGGACCCTCGTGATTGTGGCGAGTGAATTCAGCAGGGATATGCTGATGGAAGGAAGGCCAGATCTTAAAGTTCAAGATCAGGTAGAGGTTCCCGATATCATTAATGACCTCAAAAATTATGGCATGCACCGCCATTTCACTGACGGTTGCTCCATCCTGATGTTTGGCGGAGGCATCAAGCGTGGCCATGTTTTTGGCAAAACAGCCGATGAACGCCCCTGCAAAACCATCGAAAATCCAATCAAAATCGCGAGCATTCACCAAACGGTGTACCATGCTTTAGGGATTCCTTCGGACAAAAATTATGAAATTGAAAAAAGGCCATTTTACACCACCCCAGATGGGCATGGTAAGGTTGAATATGGATTATTAGCAAAAAGTTGATTTCACCTTAACGGCACACCCAATACCCAAAAAAACCTCCCCATGGAAATGTATAGGATTCGACTAGGAGTTTATTTTCTGCTTGCAGCACTTCTGAATTTTAGCTGCAAACCCAGTTCAACTGATTCCGAATTGGCTAGTTCGGGCTCCTTTATTCTTCAAGAATCAGAATTGCCAGACTACGAAAAAGACCTTGATCACAAGGGGCTACTGACTGCGCTAGATGACCGATTCGATGAATCCATCCGTACGGGCGAACATATTTACAACAATGTCTGCTTCAATTGCCATGGAAATCCGGATCAACTTGGATCTATACCCACTGCCTTCAAATTTTGGGAGGACACCTTCAACCTTGGGAATGACCCCTACTCGATCTATCAAGTGCTTACCAGAGGCTACGGCTCCATGCCTCCACAAGTTCACCTTACCCCTGTGGAGAAATATGACATCATCAATTACTTGAGAGAAACCTACCTCAAAGAAAAAAATCCGGGACAGTTTTTTGAAATCGATTCCACTTACCTGGCAGGGTTGCCTTCCGGTAGCAACAAAGGGCCTGCCCCGAAAGAATTTAAGCCCTGGGCAGAAATGGATTATGGCAACTTTCTGATCAACACCTATGAGCTGGTCGGTAAAGATGCCCCGGAACGGGAGCAATCCAAAGGTCCCTCTCCCCTTGCTGACGAGAATTTAGTCGATGCCAACTTTGCCTACAAAGGAATTGCGGTGAGGGTGGATCAGGGTGTTGGTGGCGTGGCAGCGGGCAAGGCCTGGATGATGTTTGACCATGACCTGATGCGGGTGGCAGGAGCCTGGACCGGGGAAGGGTTTATTGATTGGGATGCGATTCTTTTTAACGGGAAACACAATATTTCCCCCAGAACAGTAGGCAATCTTCATTTTGAGAATCCCGTTGGGCCAGGTTGGGCAAATCCGGTCAATGGAAAATTTGAGGATCCACGATTCCAGGCTCGTGACAAGCGGAAGTTTGGCCCGCTTCCCCGCACCTGGGCACAGTACCAAGGACTCTATCAATTTAAAGATCAGGTAATTCTTTCCTATACCGTAGGAAGTACCAAAGTGCTCGAATCTTTTGGTATGGAAAGCTGGCAGAATCAACCGGTTTTTACCAGAACTCTAAACCTAAGTCCAACAGCTAAACCTTTGAAAATGCGGGTTACTCCGGATAAAACCGCGGTTGCTCTAATTGGAAAAGGGGCAGTATTGAAAAAGGAAAATGGCTTTATGGTCATGGAAACAATGCCTTCTGCTCCAGTGCAAGTCAAAATTCTAATTGCAAACGCCGGTACGAAGGGCCTTACAGATTACGCTAAAAGTTCAGCTCCCCCGGCATCCTTGGTAGCCATGACTGCGGGAGGACCATCACGGTTTCCTAAAAAATTAAGTTCCCAGGTCACCATGGGCACACAGGAAGGACCTTTTCAGGTAGACCTGATGAACCCTCCTTTTGATAGCCCTTGGAAAAATCAATTTAGACTCAGTGGCTTAGATTTTTTCAAAGATCCCAACAAAGGGGTCATCTGCTCCACAGATGGGGATGTTTGGTTGGTAGAAGGATTTACCCAAAATACAGGGAAACTCACCTGGCAGCGAATCGCCTCGGGGCTTTTCCAGCCCTTGGGCATCAAGGTGGTGAATGAACAAATTTTCGTCACCTGCCGGGACCAGCTGGTCAAATTACATGATTTGAATGGAGATCGGGAGACGGATTTCTATCAAGCCTTCAACTCTGACCATCAGGTGACCGACCATTTTCACGAGTTCGCCATGGGTCTGCAGGTAGATAAAGAAGGAAATTTCTACTATGCCAAAAGCGCTCGACATGCTCGAGAAGCCCTAGTGCCGCAGCACGGCACCTTGATCAAAGTCAGCAAAGACGGACAGCAAACTGAAATCGTTGCTACAGGATTCAGGGCTGCAAACGGGGTCTGTATCAATCCTGATGGCACCTTTATCGTCACCGATCAGGAAGGCCACTGGAATCCTATGAATCGGATCAACTGGGTGAAAAAAGGAGAGTTTTATGGAAATATGTTCAGCTTTAAGCCTCCAAAAGATAGTACTGAGGCAGGAATGGAGCAGCCACTGGTATGGGTGGAGCGGGATCGAGATCAATCTCCCTCCGAGCTGCTTTGGGTGGAGAGTCAGAAATGGGGCGCGCTCAATGGAAAACTCCTAAATCTGTCTTATGGCTATGGAAAAGTGTTTGTGGTTCCTTTTGAAAAAATTGGAGATCAAGTTCAGGGAGGAATTTTTGAGTTGCCCATCCCAAGATTTTCCACGGGTGTGATGCGAGGCAGATTTAATCCTGGGGATGGACAATTGTACCTGGCTGGCCTGTCGGCATGGGGGTCTACCCAGCCTCAGCTGGGAGGACTGTATCGAATCAGAAAGGTAGATCAGCCGATGGTGATTCCGGTGGGAATCGCAGCCACCACCACGGGGATGAAGCTGACATTTACAGACAAGCTGGATGCAAAAGCTGTACAGAAAATTTCCAGCTACAGCGTTAAGACCTGGGATCTGATTCGATCCAGAAAGTATGGCTCCAAACATCACAACGAGCAAACCCTTCAAGTCACCAAAGCGGAGCTGGATGCTTCAGGCAAAACGATCAACCTGACTATTCCAGCTATCCAACCCACCTGGGGAATGGAAATTACCTACAAGGTCAAAGATAGCCGTGGCATCGAACGAGAAGGGTTGGTACAGAATACGATCCATCAGTTGGGAAGCAAAACCCCTTGATTGGAAATTGAGTAAAACCTACCGAGTTGAATAATGACTGTTACATTTCTATTATTCCTTCTGTTGATCCTTTGGAGCATTCCAAGCACCCATTACCGAAGTAAGTTTCGGAAAATTGTATACCAAACTGAGGATTGGAAAATAAACATTAGGCCCCTTTTCAAAAAGGAGATCCTCGCTTTATTCGGCAACATGTATCCTAAGAATACGACTTACCTTAAAACAAGAAATTTCTACCGCATCTATTTAGCGGTTTATCTGGTTTTATTTCTCATGTACCAAGTAGTAAAAAACTCGAGTTAGCAATCTGATGGCCATTTATAAATTCTGATTATCTGATTTGTCACCAGTAACCAAAGAAATATAAGGTTTGAAGTTCATTTAGATGAGCTGTGGACTGTCGACTGTCGACGATTATCCGCAATAATTCAAACAGATTTTAAGCTACTGGTGAGATTGCGGATAATCATATTAGAAATTCTTGAACTCCCATGAAGCAAGCAGTACTTAATCTATTTTTTGCCTTAATCGCCTTTATGCTGGTATATGGCATTGCGCTGTTGACTGGGCTGCCAGTGATAGAGAAAGCTGTATTAATTGCCTTTGCCATTCAATGGATTTGCTTTATTCCTGCTTATTTTTTTCAAACCGAAAAATTTTATGATCTCGCGGGAAGCTGCACCTACTTATTTATAGTGAGCTTTGTAAGCTATCAAAGTTATTCTTCACTCAATCTCATTACCGCGAGCATGCTAGTGGCCACCTGCATCTCACTTTGGGCTATCCGATTAGGTACCTTCTTATTCTTAAGAATTCATCGTGCTAAAGAAGATAAAAGATTTAGAGACATTAAGCCCGCTGCCACTCGGTTTTTTATGGCCTGGACATTACAAGGGATGTGGGTTTGTTTATGTTCCATGTGCGCCTTAACAGCCATCGCAAGCCAAAATGGGGTACTTCAAAATGGCTTTTTTTACGGTGGGTTGCTTGTATTTGGGATCGGTTTCAGTATAGAGATTAGTGCCGACTGGCAAAAATCAAACTTCCGAAAAAACCCTGAAAATAAGGAACTGTTTATTACATCTGGTCTTTGGAAGTACGCTAGGCACCCAAACTACTTTGGGGAAATCGTCTTGTGGACCGGGATTTCTATCATGTCTTTTTCCTCCTTGTCCAATTGGCAGTATGTCACCTTAATCTCTCCACTTTTCACATACCTCCTACTAGTTTACATCAGTGGCGTAAGGATTCTGGAAGCTTCAGGTATGCAAAAATGGGGGCATTTAGAAGCCTATCAAGAGTACATCCGTTCCACCCCTTCCCTAGTCCCCTTTGCTAAGCTGTTAAAAAACAAGAAACTTTCAGGAAGCTGAAGACGAGTTTCAGCTTGAACTATCAAAAGATTCAAAACCTAAGCCTAGCCAATCCCGAGAAATTATTCTGATAAAAGAGGGATTATGGCTTCAGTTAACGCACTAGATTCCCGAGTTTGACAGCTTTGAATCCAACCATGTGAAAGCATCCTCTTGCATCTTCAGGTCAAACCGATGCGTCCCAGAATAGAATGCGGATTTGTATTGGGATTCCGCGCCAGCTTTTTTGTAGATATCCGCAAGCATGCGATCGGCTCGTTGCACTTCAGACAGCGTGAAGAGTTGATCGTGTTCGGCATTCTGCACAAAGATTGGTAGCGGTACCCGCAGGCCGAGAATTTCGGGGTAGTCGAGGTCGCGCGTAAATCCTGGTGGATAGATCATCCAAGTGTGTGTATAGCTTTTGTTGAGACAAAGATCTCGCCAAGTGGTCATCATTCCGACGCAACAAGCGGCTGCAATGCGGTCATCTAAGCCAGCTAAATAAAGCGTGCGCAAGCCCCCGCTCGATAGCCCACAGCAACCGATACGGCTGACATCCACATCCTCACGCGAGCAGAGGTAATCGAGGGCTCGCTGATCTTCTCCCACCACGACACCGGGCATTGTAGTACCTGCGCAAAGCAGACTTTTCGCTATATCGTGTTCATGTTGGCTCGCCCAGCGGTTGTAAGCCACGATATCTAGGTCGTTGTCTGGGTTTCCTTCGACCAGCAAACCGCGCATGTTTCGAGGAACCTGGGACAAACGAATCCTCCTACTTCCAAAAAGAAAAGCATCTGGTACGAGAACGGCATAACCGCGACGCGCCATCTGATTGGCCCACCAGACGCCTTCATAGTATTCGTCTACGTGTTGCTTGATAAGAGGATCCACTTTACTGCTAGCACGGCTAATCTTTTGGTGTCCTAAATATTTTTTTCCTGAGTGATCGTGCAGCGCAAGGATCGCCGGAAGTTTACCTTTAGCGTTGGAGAGCTTGAGAAACATCGCTTTTGTCGGCGGGCCGTAAGGCAAGTCCCACTGCAAGTGTTGGATGGTCAATCCTTCGAATTCTACTTGTTGCAAGACCTGGACTTTGGGGACTCCGCCTGAGTCGGGCATCGCTAGGCAGTCTAGCAGTCGCAACCTTACTTTTTTTCGCCAACTGTCAATTCCACCACGGGTGAATTCATCTCGTAAAAAAGAAAGTTTCGCAGGGGCATCACCTAGCATTTTATCGGCCCAAGGACCATACTCCCCGAGAACATTTTCGAATACTGTGGGAGGGGATGGATTCGATTGTGCTTGGGCTGGAGTCGATACAAGTTCAGGTAAAGTACCGCTGAGGGCAATGCCTCCCGCTGTGACAATGCCTGCGTGTTGGAAAAAATCTCGGCGCGTGATTTTGCTCATAACAGGGATCATTAATTGTTAATGTTTAGTAATATAAAAAAACCTTCTGAATTTATAGTGCCCCCAATAAGTGTCTAACTTTTTTGGGGCACATCATTTGGGACAGCCTAAACTAGATTAGCAAGATCACTCACGGTTTTGGAACCTAGGACTTTCAGGGTGGCATCTCGCACCGCCACCATGGTGGCGTGTAATCCACAATTTTTCTCATCGCAATTTTCGCAGCGCTCGTAAAAATTCAAGCTGGCACAGGGCAACATGGCAATGGGTCCCTCGATGTTTCGGATGATCTTTACCAAGGGCGTGTGAACTGCCTCTTGGTTGATAAAATAGCCTCCGCCTTTTCCCTTTTTGCTGCTTAAAACCTCCATCTTCTTGAGTTCAAGAAGAATATTTTCCAAAAACTTTAAAGGTATTTGCTTCTCGGTCGCAATCTGTGCAATGAGTATAGGCCCCTCCGTCTTGTGTTCAATGAGGTATTGAAGGGCCTGCAAAGCGTATTGGGTTTTTTTATTGAGCATTGAACAATTTTCTGAATAACGAGTACAATTTACAAGAAAATGTTCAATGCTCTCTTGGCCTTAATTCAATTTGGCAAAGGCTTGCTCAAAGTCATTTTTGATGTCTTCAATATGCTCGAGACCCACACTAATCCGAATCAAATTTGGAAGTACTCC